>Ga0256847_1000754_pt1 | contig 18836 bp, 31 predicted proteins | sample TeddybearmetaG_FD_189099 | JGI IMG/M metagenome (GOLD analysis project Ga0256847, IMG submission 189099) | Hydrothermal vent microbial communities from East Pacific Rise, Pacific Ocean - Teddybear | ecosystem: Environmental > Aquatic > Marine > Hydrothermal vents | place: Pacific Ocean: East... | reverse complement strand
TGTCGTTGTATCCTACCAAAATAATAAAAACAGCAAAAATCAATCCTCCAAAAAATACCTGTCTGTTTAACGGTGTGCTTTCAACATTGTTTAGTTTTACAAAGGTAACCCCCAACACCGATAAAACAGGAATAAAAAGAGAGATGGTAAAAATGGTCTCATAGGAGTAGACAGAAGCCAGTTTTCCACCAAGCCAACCCATAAAGAAGACAGCCAAGCCTAAAGAGAGTCTAGCTAGAACTTGAATCATTGCCAACTCTTTGTTTATCTCATCTTGTGTTTGTGATTTGTCTACCACTTCTGTACTCATTGTGTCGGCGACCACATCTTGCATTACAAAACCAACCATGGCAAGAACCGATGCAAATACATAAACACTCTCTTTAGGGTACGCTACAAGCCAAGGAGCTTCTCCTGCTAGACCAATCAATAGCACAGTAGCCAAAGCCATTAAAGTTGCTCCTATGTAGACATATACCTTTCTATTTGAACCTAAAATTTTTACAGAATCTACCAACTGTCCAAATATCATTTTAATTGTCCATGGAACCATAAGCCACACACTTAAAGCGACCAAATCTTCTGCTGATAGGGTCAACTCTTCTTTTACCCAAAAACTTTCGGCAATCCCTACAAATCCACTTGCTCCATAAGCAAAATAAATCAATAATAGAGGCACATACCTCATCCTCATGGCACGAATCGGTGTCATTATAATCTCTAACATAAACCCTCCTATATTCTTTCAATCATTTTTTGGTGTTATTGTATTTTAAAAATGCTTTAGTGTTGTAGCTAACGACCATTAAGTAATAATTTAAAATAAATTTTTATATATTAGATATTGTTGAGTGAAGTAGAAATATTTTATGGAATATCCCATAATAATTGGTTCTATTCCATCAGAATTAATGATTGAAATAATAAAAGATATTAAATTAACTTTGTTTTAAATTTATTCCACTTATAATGAGCGATAAATCAATTAAGAAAAGGTAAACTATGGCAAGAGTAGTAATAATGGGTGGTGGTGTGTCAGGACATACGACTGCAACATTTGCAAAAAAATGGCTTGGGGATGACCATGAGGTAGTAGTAGTAACTCCAAACTCTCAGTGGAATTGGATTCCATCAAATATTTGGGTTGGTGTTGGTCAAATGAGTAAAAAGGATGTTGTATTTCCTTTAGCACCTGTCTATAAAAAAGCTGGTATTGACTTTAGACAAGCTTTGGCTGTTTCAATTCATCCAGAAGGGAATGCAGACTCTGATAATCCTTATATTGTTATTCAATCAACCAAAGAAGAGAACAAAGGCGAAAGAGAAGAACTTACATATGATTATCTTGTAAATGCTACTGGACCAAAACTAAACTTTGATGCAACACCTGGTTTAGGAAATGGCGAAGGACAGATGGGAACACACACTGTTTCTGTATGTACAGCAGACCATGCCGTTCATGCCAATGAAGAGCTTCAAAAAATCTTTGATAAAGCAAAAACAGGTGCAAGACAAAAAATTCTTGTAGGTACAGGTCATGGTATGTGTACCTGTCAAGGTGCTGCGTTTGAGTACATTTTTAACATCGAACATGAAGCAAAAAAAGCAGGTGTAAGAGAAAATCTTGACATTAAGTGGATTTCAAATGAATCATTCCTTGGAGACTTTGGAATGGGTGGACTGCATATGAAAGTTGGTGGATATGCTGTAAGTTCAAAACTTTTTGCTGAATCACTTTACGCTGAAAGAGACGTAGATTGGATTATTGGAGCGCATACTTCTAAAGTAGAAGCTGGAAAAATCGAATATGAACTGTTAGATGGAACAATGCACGAAGAAAAGTTTGACTTTGCAATGCTTATTCCTCCATTTGCAGGTGTTGGCTTAACAGCTGTGGCTAAAGATGGTTCAGACATTTCATCTGAAATATTCTTACCAAATGGATTTATGAAAGTTGATGCAAAATATGATGCTGGTGCTTACGAAAATTGGAAAGCTTCAGATTGGCCAAGTACCTACCAAAATCCATCGTATGAGAATATTTTTGCAGCAGGTATTGCATTTGCACCACCACACTTAATCTCTAAACCTATGAGTTCTCCAAATGGAACACCAATTAACCCTACTCCTCCAAGAACAGGTATGCCAGCAGGTATTATTGGTAAGGCTGTTGCTCACTCTGTTTGTGATATGATTAAACAAGGTAATGATGTAACACTTCATAGAGCCTCTATGGCAGAAATGGGTGCTGCGTGTGTGGCATCTGCTGGTAAAGGTATTTTAGATGGTTCAGCTGCTGCGATGACTGTTTACCCTGTTGTTCCAGATTTTGAAAAATACCCAGGAACAGGTCGTGATACAGACCATACCTTCGGAGAGATTGGTCTTGCTGGTCACTGGATTAAACATATTTTACACCACATGTTTATCTACAAAGCAAAACTTAAGCCAGGCTGGACGTTAATTCCAGAATAGCGTTAAGAAGAGAAATAATAGCCCAATAAAGGAACATTGTGTTCCTTTATTCAAAAACATTAAATACTTAGAGGAGATAAAATGAAGCAAGAAGAATTAAACTTTGGAAAAAACGAACAATTTAACCTAACCATGATTCCAGGTAAATTTGCAAGAAGTATGAGAACTTGTAAAATTTGGCAACTGTTTAGATTTGCTGTAATTAACGTTAAAATGCTTATCGTTGTTGCAAAAAGTCACTAGTCCAAACTCTCACACCTTAAACTATTAAGGTGTCTCTTTACACTAAAACCTTATCCTATTTTTATAATATCTATGATTTTAAACATAGTATAAATGTTTTAAAAGAGAGACTATGATAAAAGATATAAAACAGCACCCAACAATAGGAAGTTTTGATTTTGGTGGAACAGTACGCCACTTTGATAAAGAGCTATTTCAGCTACTTCAAGACCTTAAAGATACCATTGAAGCCAATAATCTACAAGGATTGTCTGCTTTTCAAATAAGTTCCCCTCTAACCGTAATGGTTATCAAAAAGGAAGATGGAAGCTTTTTAGAGATAATAAACCCTATTATTATCAATAAATCAGGAAAAATAAATCCTGTTGAAACAACAGCCTATTTTTCAGACCTTTCAGCCACAACAACACGCCATAAAACGGTTAAGTTGATGTATGAAGATAGAACAGGAAAACAGCAGTTTTTAGATGCAGATGGAGACTTATCTATCTTAATTCAACGAAAAACGGATTATCTACTGGGTTCAAACTTTTTGATACGCCTAAGCAAAGAGGAGAAAGAGAGCTTTGAAAATAAAATAGCTTATAATACCAATAATGTTAACTCTGAAGTGTGTCCAGCAACGCTCAAAAGTGACAAAATTTTAAAAATCATAAAGTATGGTTTAATTACAGGCTTTGTAGGTGTGGCTTGTGGGCTTTTTCTCTCTACAGAGATGTTGTCTATTTTGAAAATGGTAGAGAACTACATCATGATAGCCCTTGCACTTTTAACCATCACATACTTCTTCTATGCTCAACATGAAGGAAAAAAATACAGCAGTTGTACCTCATGTCAAATAGGAAATATTATGGCACTAACGCTGATTAAAACCATTCATATCTCAGCCCTATTTTTGGCAAACTACTACATGGTTTATTAGTTTACTTTTTATATGTTACCAATAGAGGTAACATTCCAAAATAATCCAATGTTCCAAAAGCCTGATCAATCTTAGCATCAGGCTTAATCTCTAAGATCATTTTTTTAATGGTCTCATCATCCAAATCTCCTAAAAATTCACCTTCTCCATGGTCTTCTTTGTAAAATTTTACTAAAAGATGGGTCGGTTTCTTCTCCATGTACTTCCATATGGTCATAGTTTAATCCTCTGCTTAATTAAGCAGATTATACCCTTATAGTTTAGTGGAGAGTTGAAAAGATGCTTCTATTTTTTTAATGTCTCAATTTTATCTTTTGCCTTCTCAATTAGACCTTTAGAGAATCCCCATATTGTTTGTTGGGTACTTCTAACGCTTTTAGAGGCTTCATAAACATCATTCAATACTTTTTCAGAGGTTGCATCTTCATCTACAACAAGCGTAGCATAAGTACAAACTGTTTTTACGGTTCGTTTATCTTTTCCTGTAAATGACTTTTCAACTGCCACATTAAGAACAGAGTAGATAGGATTGTCTCCTTTTCCAAACTCTCCTAATTTCAAATTGTCCATTGGTAAGAAATCCAAGTTTTTATTCTTGACAACCTCTTTAATCTTATCATTTTTAGGATCAGGAACGCTCATAAAGAAATAAGCTCCATAAGATTTATTGTCAACTTTACCAATGTATCTTTTTCCTGACTTATAGGCTAACGTTACATCGGTAATGTCTGTATTTTCGCTCAACAAATTATTAAAAGTAAAGAGTGTACCTGAACCCTCTTTTCCACAAGCCACTTTTTGACCTTTTAACTCTTTCATATCATCTACACCATCAGCTCGAACAACTAAAAAACCACACTCGTTCCCTAGATTACCTGTGATTCCAACACTCTTATAATCTTTCTCATTTTTAATAAATGTTCGTGCCACATCTGCTTGTGCAATACCAATAACATTGGCTTTACCTTTAACAGCTTTAATGTTGGCTACTGAGCCTAATGAACTTTTCAAAACAACCGTATGACCTCGTTTTTCAAGCTCTTTTTTTAAACTTTTTCCGATAACTTTATGGTAATTCCCATTAACATTTCCTGTATTTAATATTATCTCTACAGCACCAAGTGTTGTGAGAGAAGAAGCGACAAGAAGAGTGGGGAGTAATAAAAATTTTAAATTCATATTTTATCTTTCATAAGGTCGTGAAAAAACAATGAAACAACCTTTTTTATTTTTTAATTCATCTACTTTATATCCAAACAAAGTAATTTCTTTATTGGCTATTAGAATAGCACCATTAAGTATAACAAGAAAATAGTATAATAGAACTCTTTAAGTGAGATTAAAACAGTTAATAAAAGCAGAAAAAATAGAGATTTTTGTTAGATTTTGATTAAAAACCAATATTTTAATGCCTACTCTTTACTCTTTAATTGTTCGACCATTCGTATCTTGAATAGGTCTATTGTTCGCATGTCCAAAAAGCTTTAAAAATTTCTCTTTTTGTTCTATAGAGATGCTTAGATGAGTTTTTAATACGTGCCATTTAACCCCTTCTGTACAAGGTGGGGTGGTTAATGAACCCATAAACTCATAATAATCTTTATTTTTTGGCATAAGAGAATTAACTTCGGCAACGCCCAAACTAAAAGACTGCTCTTTCTTTTTCTCAAGAGGAAACTTTTTCCAAATCATATCGAGTGTTGTATTGGTTACACCCTCTTCAAACATTACAGCAACAACAGCCAATTTTCCATCATTGGTGGCATGAACAAAGTGTGCTTCTAATGGAAAAGATTTATCATGAATATTATTCTCACTTGGAGTGTGAAAATGAAATTGTTTTAAAGCGTAAACATCACTTCCAATGGTCAAACTACTACCAGACTTAATATTAACCTGTACGGTATGTCCATTGTCAATAATACTTGAAGAAGAAGCTGTATAGTTTAAATCCAGTGGCTTAAGATTCTCATTCAAAGAGGGAAGAATATTAATCGGAGATTGTACTTTTCCCTCAGAACAGCTCTTATATGCTGTATCTAACGTTCCCCATTTTGAGGGTGCAGTATCTCCTGTATAGCCCCAATGTGCTTTTTCTTTTGAACCCTCTTCTGATATTCTAGAGCTACTATCATCTCCACATCCTATAGCCAAAACTAATCCTATTCCAATGGTTGCGGAATAACTTAAAATTTTTTTCACTTTTCTTCTTTAATTTTATTTTAAAGCGTATTGTAACTAAAAAATTCTAATAATTACTATAAGGAAGTGGTATATTGGTGCTAAAATTTGAGGGAATTGGTTGTTTGAAGTTTTAAATAATGAAGCAAAAAAGCTTCATTATTAGTCTATTTATATCTAAAAGTGATACGCCCTTTATCAAGACTGTATGGGGTTAATTCTACTTTTACTTTATCGCCTGGTAAGATTTTAATGTAGTGCATTCTCATCTTTCCTGCAATATGACACAATATAACGTGTTTGTTGTCTAGCTCAACTCTAAAAGTTGCATTTGGTAATGCTTCAACTACTTTACCATCAATTTCTATTACATCGTCTTTAGCCATCTATATTTCTCCTTTGAAATCATGTTTTTTTTGTTTTACTTTTGTATTTTGTTTGCTCATTATGAAATATTTTAGGCTTCAGTTAAAATAACTGCTTTACCATCAATAATGGCTACCGTATGCTCATAATGTGATGAACGTAAGCCATCTTCACTAACCACAGACCATCTGTCTTCTAAAATAACAGGTTGGTCACTTTTTTGACAAATCATCGGTTCTAAACAAAATACCATACCATTTTTAATTTTTGGACCTTGGTTTGGTTTCCCTTCCACATAGTTGGGAATGTTTGGTTCTTCATGTGGTTTCTTACCAATACCATGACCACAAAAGTCTCTTAAAGGTACATAACCACGTCCTCTTATGAATACTTCTAAAATTGCCGATAACTCTTTAAATCTCATGCCCACTTTAATGTTCTCTATCGCATGATAAAGAGCATCTTTAGAACAAGCGATTAAAGCCTCATCTTCTTTAGAAATCTCTCCAATTGCCATGGTTATTGCAGCATCTCCAAAATAACCGTCAATCTTAGTACCTAAGTCTAATCCAAGAATATCGCCGTTTTGTACTTTATAATCTGTAGGTATTCCATGAATACACACTTCATTAAGAGAAGTACAAACAGAAGCTGGAAAACCATATAGCCCTTTAAAGGAAGGCTCTGCACCATGCTCTCGAATGAAAGCCTCGCCCATAGCATCTATCTCTTTAAGGGTCATTCCAACAACAGTATTTTCATGGAGGTATTTGAGTGTTTTACCAACGATTGACCCAGCCAGTTTTAGCTTGGTCAATTCGTTAGGTTTACGAAGTGCAATTGCCATTATAGACCCACTGAGCCTAATGTTTCGTATTTGTTCATGTAGATTTGTGCTTCAATCTTTCTCATTGTATCAAGTGCAACTTGAACAATAATAAGTACAGCAACTCCCCCAAAGAAGAATGCAGCACCGATTGAGTTAATCAATAAGAATGGCAGAGTAGAGATAAGAGCCAGATAGAATGCACCTGAACCAGTCAAGTTACTTGCTACCGTATTAATAAACTCTTTGGTATGTTCCCCTGGTCTTACACCTGGGATAAATCCACCCTGTCGTTTTAGATTGTCTGCAATATCTTTGGCATTAAACACAATTGATGCGTAAAAAAATGCAAAGAATACAACCAATATAAATGTTGCAATATTAAATGCAACCCCACCTGGTTTCATCGCGTCAGCTACCATTAAAGCATACTCATTCGTACTGCTTCCCAACATGGTAAGAGGGAACATCAACACAGCTGAAGCAAAAATTGGAGGAATAACACCTGCAAGGTTTACCTTAATTGGAATATAGTTCATTACTCTTTTATCTTGGTTTTGCATAATTGTTTTTCTTGAGTAAGAGATGGGTACTCTTCTCTCTCCCAATTCAACATAAATAATAGCAAAAATAGTCGCCATAATAATAACCAACATAGCAATAACAGCCAAGAACGAAAGTTCCCCTGTATTGACAGAAGTCATTGTGTTAGAGATAGCAGAAGGAATTCCTGAAACAATACCAGCAAAGATAATAAGTGAGATACCATTACCAATACCACTTTGCGTAATACGTTCTCCAATCCACATAAGTAACATCGTACCCGTTAACATTGAGGCTGTAGTCAAAATAGTAAATGTTACAGGATCAATCAGAACTGCACCTTGCATCGCTTGAAGCCCCATAGAGACACCAAAACCTTGAACAATTGTAATGAAAATGGTTGCATAACGAATAATTTGCATGTATTTCTGCATACCATCACGCTCTTTTTTCATTTGACCAAGGGAAGGGAAAGTTGCGGCAAGAAGCTCCATTACAATCGATGCTGTAATGTAGGGCATAATCCCCAGTGAAATAATTGAAAAACGCTCAATTGCACCACCAGAAAACATGTTCATCATGTCTCCCATACCAGCACCTGTATTGTTAAAAAACGATGCGATAACGGCAGTGTCTACACCAGGAACTGGTACGTATGCTAAAACTCTATATGCGAATAGAAATCCAAAAGTAATTAGTATTTTTTGAGTTAAAGCATTACTCATGGTTAGTTACCACTCGTTGTAACAGCTTCATCTTTGATTTTAGATACTAAATCTTTAGCACCTGCACCAATAAGCTTTACTTTTGTCACAGATTTTTGAAGTCTGTATACAGAGGCAATTGTCTCCATAGTGATTTCATCAAGCCCTGCAACGGCTTTGTTTTTATCCACATTAATTGAATGAGGTTTAATGACTCTTGAAGAGAAACCAACCTTTGGTAATCTTCTGTAAAGTGGCATTTGACCACCCTCAAAACCTCTTTTAGCAGAGTAACCTGTTCTTGACTTCTGACCTTTGTTACCACGTCCTGAAGTTTTACCTGTTCCCGAACCTTGACCACGACCAACACGTTTTCTGTTACGTGTTGAACCTGGTGCTGGTTGTAAATTATGTAATGCCATATCTACTCCCTTACTTTTTAATCTTTACAAGAGCATCAATTGTTGCTCTTACAAGGTTGTTAGGGTTGTTAGAACCCAATGACTTTGCAATAACATCTTTGATTCCTGCAAGTTCAAGTACTGGTCTCATCGCACCACCTGCGATTGTTCCTGTACCTTCAGATGCTGGTCTTAAAATAATACGACTCGCACCTGTCTTTTGCTGAACATCATGAGCAATGGTTGTACCCTTAATGTTAATATTAACAAGGTTTTTGAAAGCGTCATCAACTGCTTTTTTAATAGCATCTGGAACTTCTTTCGCTTTACCTGTACCGTAACCAATAGTACCATTTTTGTCACCAATAACCACAAGAGCTGTAAATCTAAAACGTCTACCACCCTTTACAACTTTAGTAACACGACCAATGTTTACAATTTTCTCTTCAAACTGTTCTCTATCTATATTTTCTGCTAACATTCATCTTCTCCTTAAAACTTAATTCCAGCTTCTCTAAGAGCGTCAGCAAAAGAAGCAACAACACCATGATAGAGATAACCGTTTCTATCAAAAACAACGTTTTCAATATTTTTAGCTTTAAGGGCATCAGCCATTGCAGCAGCCACTTTTTTAGCATCTTCTTGATTCGCTTTTAAACCCATCTTTTTACCATCAGCTGATGCAAGTGTAACACCTGCAACATCATCAATAGCTTGAGCATAAAAGTGTTTGTTTGATTTAAAAACAGATACTCTTGGAAGCACTTCTGAACCAGAAATTTTTCCTCTTACTCTTCTTTTACGTTGAGTTCTAAGTTTATTTTTTCTTTTTTGAATACTTTTTAACATCTTTAGCTCCTATTAACTTGCTGATTTTCCAGCTTTTCTAATGATAACTTCATCAGTGTACTTCACACCTTTACCTTTATAAGGCTCTGGTGGTCTAAAGCTTCTAATTTCAGCAGCAACTTGACCTATAGTCTGTTTATCAGTACCTGAAAGGTGGATAAGATTCTTTTCGATTTTTACTTCAATTCCTTCTGGAATTGGGTAGTTAACATCGTGAGAAAATCCAAGTTGTAGTTTAAGGTTTTTACCTTCAACTGCAGCTCTATAACCAACACCATTAATCTCTAAAGATTTTTTGAAACCTTTATCAAGTCCTTCAATAATATTTGCAAACAAAGCTCTGTAAGTTCCCCAGAAAGCAGCACTCTCTTTAGATTCTCCAGATCTTCCAAATGTTACTTCAGCACCATCAATAGAAATTTCAACTCTTCCATGAGTCTCAAGTCTTTTTTCTAAGTTGCCTTTTTTAGCAACAAGAGTTGTACCATCAAGTGATACATCAATACCGTTAACAACCGTTACAGGTTTTTTTCCAATTCTTGACATATCTATTCCTTACCAAATACTACAGATTACTTCGCCACCAACAGACTGTTTAAATGCTTCATCGTTCGCAATTACACCCTTGTTTGTTGAGACAACTAATGTTCCGTAACCATTTTTGAAAGTTCTTACTTCTGATGCACTTTGGTAAACACGTCTACCTGGCTTAGAAATTTTCTTAAGTTCATTAATTACACTGTGTCCATTGTCATCATACTTAAGTACAACTTTAATGGTTTTCTTTGGTCCGTCTTCTTTTACTTTAAAACTCTCAAGGTAACCCTTGTCTACTAAAATAGAAACTGTAGCCTCAATTGTTTTTGAGTGAAGTAGCGTCGTTACGTCTAATCTTCTTTGTGCAGCATTTCTTATTCGAGTAAGAGAGTCTGCAATTATATCTGTCATCATCTTTTACTTCTCCTTACCAGCTTGATTTTTTCATACCAGGGATTAATCCCTCGTTTGCCATTTTTCTTAAACAAATTCTACAAAGACCGAAATCTTTGTAAACAGAGTGAGGTCTTCCACAAATGTTACATCTTGTATATGCTTGTGTGCTAAACTTAGCAGGTCTCTGCTGTTTAGCTATCATTGATTTCTTAGCCATTAATTCTTTCCTTTAGCGAAAGGCATTCCCATTTTCTCTAAAAGAGTGAATGCTTCTTTATCGTTTTCAGTACTTGTTACCATTGTAATGTTCATACCGTGAGTTTTAATAATGTTATCAAATTCAACTTCTGGGAACATAAGTTGCTCTTGAAGACCGAAGTTGTAGTTACCACGACCATCAAAACCTTTTCTAGGTGTTCCACGGAAATCTTTTACTCTTGGAAGGGCAATCGAAACCAATTTATCATAGAAGTTATACATGTTAGCGCCACGAAGTGTTACACGAATACCTGATGGAGCTCCTTCTCTTGCTTTAAAACCAGCAACCGATTTTTTAGCATTTACAATAACTGCTTTTTGACCAGCAATCAATGAGATAGTATCGGTCATGTTTTGAACAAGTTTGTTGTCTTTACCTTCTTCACCCACACCAACAGAGATTACTATCTTCTCAAGCTTAGGTGTCTGCATTACATTTTGGATACCACACTCTTCACGAAGTGATGCTGTAATGTCATTGTACTTTTGCTTCATTCTACTCATAAGATTACGCCTCTACTTTTTTTACATTAGAAATATGGATTGGCATCTCTTTATCTTGGAAACCACCATCTTTGTTCTCTTCGCTTGGCTTAACTGCTTTTTTAACAATTTTACAACCCTCAACGATTACAGCATCTTGCTTTGTAAGTACTTTAAGTACTTGTGCAGTTTTACCTTTGTCGTCTCCAGCGATGATCATTACCTGATCACCTTTTTTAATTTTAAATTTTTTATTCGCCATTACCATACCTCTGGAGCAAGTGATACAATTTTCATAAATCCAGCATATCTAGCTTCACGAGCTACAGGGCCAAAAATACGTGTACCAATTGGTTGTTTTTTATCATCAATAATTACAGCAGCGTTGTCATCGAATCTGATTAAAGAACCATTTTCTCTTTGAATCTCTTTATGAGTTCTAACAACAACAGCTTTAACTACTTTACCTTTTTTAACTTTTCCTGTTGGAAGAGCTTTTTTTACAGAAGCAACAATAACGTCGCCTACTGATGCATATCTTCTCTTAGATCCACCAAGAACTTTAATACACATGATTTCTTTAGCACCACTGTTATCAGCAACAGTTAATCTTGTAAAACCTTGAATCATTACTCTTCTCCTGCTTTAAGGATTTCAAGAAGTCTGAAACTTTTTGTTTTTGATAGTGGTCTACACTCAATTGCAGAAACCATGTCTCCAACTTTAGCAACACCATTCTCATCATGAATAAGATATTTTTTAAATCTTTTTACAGTCTTGTGATAACGAGGGTGTAAAACTTTACGTTCTACTACCATAGTTGCAGTTTTTTCTCCTGCTATTTTAATCACAGTACCAGTTATTTGTCTTTTTGGCATACTCTAACCCCTTACTTCGACGCGTTAGCTGTAATAGCTGTTTGAATTCTAGCGATGTCTTTTTTCGCTACTCTTAACTCACTAGTGTTAGTAAGTTGCATTGTTTTTTGCTTTGCTTTAAGACTAAAAAGCTCAATCTTTTTCTCTTTTAGCAATGCTGTTAACTCTTCAACATTTTTATCTTGAATACTAGTATATTTCATTACTATCCTTCGCAGTGATAATTTTACATTTGAATGGAAGTTTATGCAATGCAAGTGTTAAAGCTTTACGAGAAACTTCTTCAGAAACACCAGCCACTTCAAATACAATTCTTCCTGGCTTAATGTTCATAACCCACTCTTCAACACTACCTTTACCTTTACCCATTCTTGTCTCAAGAGGCTTTTTTGTAAGAGGTTTATCAGGGAAAACTCTAATCCAAGATTTACCTTGTCTTTTCATTTCACGGGTCATTGTAATTCTAGCAGCTTCAATTTGTCTTGAGTTGATTCTACCAGCAGATACTGCTTTAAGTGCAAACTCTCCAAATTCAATCTTGTTACCACGGAATGATTTTCCACGGTTACGACCCTTCATTACCTTACGGAATTTAGTTCTTTTAGGCATTAACATGATTTATTCCCCTCTCTTTTGATTACGAGATGGTCTTCTTCCACCTTTTTTCTCTTCTTTTGGCTCTGCTTGGATACCTTTAGCAAGAACTTCACCTTTGAAAATCCAAACTTTAATACCAATAATTCCATAAGTAGTGTTTGCTTCTGCAAAACCATAATCAATTTTAGCTCTAAGTGTATGCAAAGGAACTCTTCCCTCTAAATACCACTCAGTTCTCGCCATCTCAGCACCACCAAGTCTACCAGAAACAGAAACCTTAATTCCTTTTGCTCCAGACTTTAATGCACCTTGAATAACTTTTTTCATTGCACGTCTAAATGCAACACGTCTTTCAAGTTGAGTAGCTACATTTTCAGCCGCCAATTGTGCTGAAGCCTGAGCTCTTTTCTCTTCTTTAATATTTAAAGAAATATCTTTTTTGAACATTTTATTCAAAGTAGCTTTTAACTTCTCAATGTCTGCACCTTTTTTACCAATGATAATTCCAGGTCTAGCAGTTACGATAGTAATTCTTACTTTTTTAGCTGTTCTCTCAATGATAATACTTCCAACACCTGCATAGAAAAGCTCTTTTTTAAGATACTTTCTTAGTTGATAATCTTCTGCAATGAAAGCTGCTGTACGCTCTTTTTTAGGAAACCATCTTGATTCCCAGTTTCTATTGATTCCAAGTCTCAGACCAATAGGATTTACTTTTTGACCCATATTATGCCTCCTCTGCTTTTGCTACTGTTACCATGATGTGTGCTGTTGGCTTAAGGATTCTACTTGCTGTTCCTCTAGCTCTTGGTCTCCATCTCTTCATTGACGCGGCTTTGTCTACTCTACAAGATGTAATAACTACTTCTTCTGGCTCAAAATCACCATTTGCTACTGCTGACGCAATAACTTTAGAGATAAGTCTGGCTGCTTTGTTGGGCATAAACTCCAATGCTGCAAGTGCCAGTTCAGCATTCATGCCTTGAACTTCTCTTGCAATCAATCTTGCTTTGTTGGGTGCTACTCTTGTAAACTTTAATAGTGCTTTACTCATAACTACCCTTTTCTCTGAACAGAACCTTTATGGCCCTTAAATGTTCTGGTTGGTGCGAACTCGCCCAATTTGTATCCAACATGGTTTTCTGTAATAAATACAGGGATAAATTGTCTACCATTGTGAACATTGATTGTTAAACCAATGAACTCAGGGAAGATAACTGATCTTCTTGACCAAGTTTTAATTGGTTTGTGAGAACCTTCTTCTTTCGCCTTAAGAACTTTTTTCTTAAGGTGATCGTCTATAAATGGACCTTTTTTAGTTGATCTTGCCATCTTAACCCCTTACTTCTTTCTTTTAGTGATAATTAATTTATCACTAGCTTTTTTCTTACGAGTTTTGTAACCTTTGGTCGGCATACCCCATGGAGAAACTGGATGTCTTCCTGAATTGGTTTTACCTTCACCACCACCATGTGGGTGATCTATTGGGTTCATCGCAGACCCTCTGGTTTGTGGTCTGATACCTCTGTGTCTTTGACGACCAGCTTTACCACCAACAACGTTAGCCCAATCTTCTGAACCAACAGTTCCAATAGTTGCTAAACACTCTCCAAGAACATATCTCATCTCACCAGATGGAAGTCTTAAAGAAACGTATTTACCATCTCTACCCATAATTTGTGCATAACCACCAGCTGAACGAGCGATAGTACCACCCTGACCAATGTTAAGCTCAATGTTGTGAACCAATGTTCCAACAGGAATCGCTTTAAGTCTCATTGCGTTACCAGTTTTAATATCAAGTCCAGACTCAGCTGACATGATTTTATCTCCAACGCTCATACCTTTGGCTTGAAGAACATATCTTCTATCTCCATCAGTATATTTAACAAGACAAATTCTACAAGTTCTGTATGGGTCGTACTCAACAGTAGCTACTGTTCCTTCAACACCAAACTTGTTTCTTTTAAAGTCGATAATTCTGTATAGTTTTTTAGCACCTGCTTCTCTGTGACGAGAAGTGATTCTACCATTAGAGTTTCTACCAGCTGAACGTGGAAGTTTCTTTAAAAGACTTCTAACAGATGCTTTTGCTGTAATGTCTCCACTGTCAAGGTTAGTAATATAACGACGACCTGCAGAGGTTGGTTTATATGATTTAATTGCCATTTCTTCTTCCTTACACTGCTAAGCTATCAATTTTTGCATCTTCTGGTAAGAATACATAGAACTTTTTCAAGTCTGGTCTTTTACCTTCGATACCTTTAAATCTTTTAACTTTACCATTAACACGCATTGAATTTACTCTCAATGGGTTAATACCAAAGTACTCTTTGAAAACTGCTTTTAGACCATTTTTAGTCATTCTAGGGCTAGTCTGAACAACAAGTACACCATCTTCTTGCATTGCAAGAGTTTTCTCTGTGTATAATATTGATTTAATATCTGTAATATCTGCCATCTTAGCTCTCTTTTGTTAATTTTTCCCAAACAGCTTTTTCGATTACCACTGAGTGATAAGCAGCTGCAAGGTATGCGTTAAGCTCATTTGCTTCAACCAAGTATGCATTTTTAATGTTTCTAAATGCAAGGAATGTTTTGTCATCAATTAGTTCTTTAACAACCAATACATCTCTTTGTCCAAGTTCTGCAACAAATGCAGCAGCATCTTTTGTTTTACCTGACTCGATTGTAACGTTGTCCATAACAAAAAGTTTCTCTTCAGCTACAAGTTCTGCTAATGCAAAATTTAAAGCCAATTTTTTCTGCTTTTTGTTTACTTTTTGATTGTAGTTTCTGTTGTTTTTAGGACCAAACGCAACACCACCACCAACAAAAATTGGAGATCTTAAAGAACCTGCTCTTGCACGTCCTCCACCTTTTTGAGCCCAAGGCTTCTTACCACCACCACGAACATCAGAACGTGTTTTTGTGTGTGCAGAATTTGCTCTTAGACCAGCAGCATAAGATTTACAATATAAGTAAAGATTATGTGGGTTTACTTCTAAGTACGACTCTGGAAGGTCGTTTGATTTAATTACTGTTGTATTCATTATTTAACAATCCTTACCAATCCTCTAGCACCATTGTGACCAGGAATTGAACCTTTTAATACTAAGATTCCGTTTTCAGCATCAAATGAAATAACATCATTTTTAACTGTCACTTGTGTGTTTCCGTACTGACCAGGCATTTTCTTACCTTTTTGTACACGTCCAGGCCATTCAGCATTACCAATTGAACCAATTCTTCTACCAAATCGGTGACCATGAGATGCTGGTCCACCAGCGAAGTTATGACGTTTCATACCACCAGAAAAACCACGACCTTTAGTATTCAATGAAGTTTTAACCAATTCAGCTGTTCCAAGTGCTTCTGCTGAATAATCTCCAGCTTCTGTACCCTCTGCAACTTTAATTGTCATAAACTTATTAAACTCTTTGTCGATACCGAATTTAGTCTGTTGACCTTCAATACTTTTGTTGAATTTTTTGCTACTGTGGTAAGCCACTAATGCTTTACCATCTTCACGTACTTCACACACTTTAGTTTCGATAACTTTTAAAAGTGTTACAGGAACACTTGGTACGCCAACAGTTCTGCTCATACCTACTTTTTCAATAATAAATTCCATCATCTACTCCTATTTGTCCATTGATCTGATTTCAACATCAACTTCTGGAGCAAGGTCTAGTTTCATAAGTGAATCTATAGTGTCCGAAGTGGCTGAAACAATATCAATCATTCTTGCGTGAATTCTAATCTCAAACTGCTCACGTGAATCTTTGTTTACGTGTGGAGATCTAAGAACAGTATACTTTTTAATCTTAGTTGGCATTGGAATTGGGCCAATAAGTTCTGCACCTGTACGTCTAACAGCTTCAACAATTGAAGCAACTGATCTGTCTAAAACACGATGATCATAAGCTTTAAGCTTAAGTCTAATTTTTTCCATTTAATTTACCTTATAAAGAACTCGTCAGTATACCACTTGGGCTTCCTAACTAAATTTTGGAACGCAATTGTACCAAGATAAGCTTTTATCACAGCCATGTTTTATGTTGTTTCTTCACAATACTTTGAATTTGTTTCCTTTTAATAAGGAAATATGTTAAGATATGTAGGTTCGGTAACACCGAATATTTAAATCTATAATGTTTGGTATTACCGAACCTACAGGCTCAATCATGCAACTACTTGAATATTTTTATGACCGAAATAATGAGATTACAACCTATCATCAACGTAAATTTAATATACCTGATACCAATAAACTACTTATATATGGCTCTCCTGCTTCAGGAAAAACATCTTTAGTTTTAGATTATCTTATGAGTTTTGACCAAGAAGAGTTTATATATATAGATTTTAAAGACCCAAAATTTAACTTTAAAGATATTATGGAAGAGGATATAGAGGGGTTTATAGAAGCCAATGAGATAAAGATACTCATTTTAGATCACTATCAACACAACTACTTTGAACTGCTTCCAAAAGTAAACAAGCTTATTATTGTCTCCCCTACCTATTATGACTATAGAGAGAAATTTAAGTATCTAAACTTACCTCTTTTAGACTATGAAGAGTTTTTCTCTTTTCAAAAACGAGGCACAGAGACTCAAATATTTAATCTTTTTCTTAAACTTGGCACACTGCCACAACTTGCCCTCTCTTCTACCCCAAAAGAACAACTCTTTCTAACTTTTATCCAAAGCCATTTTAATGAATCAGAACAAAAGCTCCTTAATGTATTGGCAAATTTCAATGGCTCAATCGTTACAACTTTTCAGCTCTATACCTATGCCAAAGAGCGTTATAAAATTTCAAAAGATTTAATTTATAAACAGATAAAAATATTTGAAGAGAGAGGAATTATTAGCTTTATAAAAGATATAGAAGAGAGCAAACAAAAAAGACTTCTCTTTTTTGATTTTGCCTTAGCCAAATATTTAACCCTCACTCAAAGTTTTCCAAAACAGTTTGAAACCATGATTGCACTCTCTTTACACAAACATAATATATCCTTTGAGTCATTTGGTACACATGGATATGTAACCAAAGAGAAACAGCTTATTGTCCCTGCTCCATTTGAAAGTAAAGAGCATTTTTCTAAAAAAGCAGAGAGCAGGATTTTTAACTATAAAAAATTTGATATTTCAAAAGTGTATATCATAAGCATTACCAACAGTTATGAATTTAAAATTGAAAACATAGAGTTTGAGGCTCTACCCTTTTATGAATGGATTGTTATTAATGATGAAGATTAAAGAGAGTAAGAAATACCTCCTCCAGATCCCTGCGGCACACAAGAAAGATAGGTGGGCTGCTATGTTCCCATCCTGACCCGTTGTCCATCAGTCCCGTTGCACAGGTCTAAAGAAGGCGAGAGAATAATATCAAAAAATAACTTATAATAGATTAAATTTATTCTATTTTAAACACTATTGGCTATAATTTCGACCTAACCACATATTGAGAGGTGTCCGAGTGGTCGAAGGTGCAGACCTGGAACGTCTGTGTAGTTTACTCTACCGAGGGTTCGAATCCCTTCCTCTCAGCCACACTACTACTTTTTCATCAACATATCACTTATAAAAATCGATTTAATTCTCTCTTATCTGCTACAATAGTAAAAATTATTTTAAAGGAATATAAAAGATGAATTTTTATCTACTCTTTTTTTTACTCATTGTTATTGTTGGTTTGGTGGTAAGCTATATCTATTTTATGAAAGAGAAAAAAGCAAACTTAAGAGCCATAGAGCAAGGTATCTGCCCCAAGTGTGAACAGCCAAGTATGGTTTTAACAGACCAAAGAAGTACAGGTTGTGGAGGGCCAAAAATGTTAACGTTTGAGTGTCAAGCTTGTAACTATATTGGAACGTTTCATGTGGATGGTGGGAGTTGTGGTTCAGGGAAATGTGGTTAAAGAGAGAGAAAATTCCACCTTATAAAAGGTGGAAAAAAAGAGCCTAAGCTCTTAAAATATGTGAAAAATTCTTAGAAGTTAATTCCAGCAATAATACGCACATGGTTAGAGTCAGATTTAACAACTACACCATTCTTTGCATTAGTACCAAATGCTCTGTTTACAAAGATTGCTTTTACATTTACATCTGCAATTTTTGTTGCAGCAATTACATCAATCTCATTAACTTCTCTACCGTGAACACCATCA
>Ga0256847_1000753_pt1 | contig 18846 bp, 14 predicted proteins | sample TeddybearmetaG_FD_189099 | JGI IMG/M metagenome (GOLD analysis project Ga0256847, IMG submission 189099) | Hydrothermal vent microbial communities from East Pacific Rise, Pacific Ocean - Teddybear | ecosystem: Environmental > Aquatic > Marine > Hydrothermal vents | place: Pacific Ocean: East... | reverse complement strand
GCTTTTACATAAAAGGAACAGGAACTAATATGGATTTAGATGAAACTTGGGATGCTATTGAAGAAATGGACCCTGATGATTTAGGATAAAAATACCTTAAATAGATAAAAAAAACCATCAGCTTTAAGCTGATGGTTTTTTTTTGTCAAAAATCAAAAATCTGCCTTCGCAAATAATTTTTTTCCAAAAAAGAATGAATTTTTATTTTTGAAAAAAATGTTATAAAATTGTTAAGAGAAGCTACTCTTACCTCCTGTGGAATATATGTTTTTTGAAGATTTCAACAAGAATTTTATGATTGTTTATAAATAAACACACAAGGTTAAATAATTGATTTATAGCCTATTAAAATAATTTTATCTTGTTAAAAACTTTGTTAAGAACCTCCTTATTTTAATTTAGAAACCTCATTAATTAGTTTCATCTTTGTATAGACCGATTACTTCTAAAAAGAAGAAATTACCAAAAAAACACCTTTTTGAGATTGACCATTAATTAAATAAAGTGGTATTTATTATTGTCAAATTCACAAGATATTAATAAAAAATTTCGATAAAATAGCTAACTAAGCACATGAAAATTACGCAGATAATAAAAAGAGATTACGAAACAAGCCCCTTTGTTTTAGAGAAAATAATAAGTGCAATCGAAAAGGCAATGTTATCTGTAAATAATGGAAGTAAAGAAGATGCAATAGCAATTTCCAAAATTGTAATAGGGTCATTATTAGAAAGAAAATTAAAAGACCCTAATTATATTCCTACAGTCGAACAAGTTCAAGATATTGTTGAGGACAAATTAATGGATAGCCCTTTTCACGATGTTGCAAAAGCGTATATTTTATACAGAAATGAACAAGCTAGAACAAGAAAGACCGATATTTTCGAAAAACGAATTAATTTAAAACCTTACGAGTATCCAGAGTTAAATGATTATGTAGATGCTATAAGACACTCTTATTGGATTCATACCGAGTTTAACTTTACAAGCGATATTCAAGACTATAAAACAGCATTAAATGATGTTGAAAGAAACGCATTAAAAAACGCGATGCTTGCTATTTCACAAATTGAAGTAGCTGTAAAAACATTTTGGGGAGATATTTATCAAAAACTACCAAAACCTGAAATAGGATCTGTAGGCGCTACTTTTGCTGAAAGTGAAGTACGTCATCAAGATGCGTATTCACATTTATTAGAAATTTTAGGTTTAAACGCCGAGTTTAAAAATCTAAAAAAGAATCCTGTAATTATGAAGCGGGTACACTATTTAGAAACGGCTTTAAAAAACTCGAAAAGTGAAGACAATAAAGAATATGCAGAATCTATTTTACTGTTTTCTTTGTTTATTGAACATGTTTCGTTGTTTTCTCAGTTTTTAATTATTATGGCTTTCAATAAACATAAAAACCTTTTTAAAGGAATTTCAAATGTTGTTGAAGCTACTTCAAAAGAAGAACAAATACATGGCGATTTTGGTATTGATGTAATTAAAATTATCAAAGAAGAAAACCCAGACTGGTTCGATGATGATTATAATAAGATGATTCAAGAGATGTGTCAAGAAGCATTTGCTTCTGAAAGTAAAATTGTGGATTGGATTTTTGAAAAAGGAGAACTAGATTTCTTGTCAAAAGATGTTATTAATGAATTTATCAAAAACAGATTTAATAACTCTTTAGAAAGTATTGGGATTTCTAAAATATTTGATATTGACGAGCAACTGCTCGAACAAACCGAATGGTTTGACGACGAAATTATTGGGACCAAACATGGTGATTTTTTCGTAAAACGATCTATTAACTACAGCAAAAGAACAAAAAGTATAACTAGCGACGACCTTTTTTAAAATATGAACAACCCTGCAACAAACAAACCTCTCACACAACAAAGTAACCTTACTGATCAAGAAAGGTTATTAAAGGCTAGAAAGGAAACACGAGAAGAAGCCAACAAAGAATTGGCTAACCCAGAAATAAAATGGCTAACTGAGAATAGCCGTAAGTTTTTAGAATCTGGATATTTAACTGGCAACACAACACCCGAAGAACGGATTTTAGAAATTGCTCAACATGCCGAAAAAATATTGGGCATTGAAGGATTTGCAGATAAGTTTTATGGCTATATGGCCGAAGGCTTTTACTCTTTAGCATCACCTGTTTGGTCTAATTTTGGTAAAAAAAGAGGTTTACCTATTAGTTGTTTTGGTTCTTGTATCGCCGATGATATGGGCGATATTTTATTCACTCAGTCTGAAGTTGGTATGATGTCGAAATTAGGAGGCGGAACTTCTGGTTACTTCGGAAAGATAAGACCAAGAGGTGCCGATGTTCAAAATAATGGAACATCTTCTGGGTCTGTACATATCATGCAATTGTTCGAAAAAATGGTTGATATCGTAAGCCAAGGATCAGTAAGAAGAGGTCGATTTGCTCCATATTTACCAATCGATCATGCAGATATAAATGAGTTTTTAGAAATTGGTACTGAGGGAAATCCTATTCAAGAATTAACACACGGTGTTACTGTTGGTGATAAATGGATGCAAGAAATGATAGATGGTGATGTTGAAAAACGAACTATTTGGGCAAAGGTTTTACAACGTAGAGGCGAGATAGGATATCCATATATTTTCTTTAGAGATCATGCAAATAATGGTACTGTTGATGTGTATAAAGATAAAAACCATGAGATTTATGGAAGTAACTTATGTACCGAAATTATGTTGCCTTCTAACGAAAACTGGTCTTTTGTTTGCTGTTTATCTTCTGTAAATTTATTGCATTATGATAAATGGAAAGATACAGATGCTGTCGAAACACTCACCTATTTCTTAGATGCTGTAATGGGCGAATTCATCACTAAATTAGAAGTTTATAAAAACTCTTCAGACCGTGACGATGTACTCACTTTCAACTTTATGGAGAAGGCATATAACTTTGCAAAAGAAAACCGAGCTTTAGGATTAGGAGCACTTGGTTGGCATTCGTTATTACAATCTAGAATGTTGGCTTTTGATAGCGAAGAAGCATTTAGTTTAAACAGTGAAATCTTTAAAACAATTAAAGAAAAATCGTATAAAGCTTCCGAAGAACTAGCACAAATATTTGGAGAGCCAGAAGTTTTAAAAGGCTACGGAAGGCGTAATACAACCTTAAACGCAATTGCCCCTACAACTTCTTCAGCATTTATTTTAGGGCAAGTATCGCAAGGTATCGAACCCATTTGGTCTAATAGTTATGTAAAAGATATAGCTAAAATAAAAACCACTATTAAAAATCCTTTTTTAGAGAGTTTATTAGAAGAAAAAGGAAAAAACACTAGCGATGTTTGGAAAAGTATTAGAGATTTTGACGGTTCGGTACAACATTTAGAATTCCTAAACGAACACGAAAAAGAGGTGTTTAAAACCTACCCTGAGTTAGACCAAACAGTAATTGTTTATCAGGCTGCTAATAGACAAAACCATATCGATCAAGGACAATCTATAAATGTTATGGTACATCCCGATATGCCAATTAAAGAAGTTAATAATATTTATATCACAGCATGGAAATTAGGAATAAAGTCGATGTATTATCAACATAGTATGAATGCTGCTCAAAAGTTTAAACAAAAGAAAGATTGCCTTAGTTGTGAAGGATAGTTTATTATAAATTTAAGTGTTAATTACTAAAAAAGGAAGTTTACTGCAATGTAGCTTCCTTTTTTTATGCAAAATAATGGTATATATTAGCACGAAAATAAATTTTATGGAAGAAATTTTAATACCCGCATCTTCATGCTCATTATGTGAAACTTCATTAGCCACAGATCAAATATTTTGTACTGGTTGTGGATATCCCGAGAATGGAACAGAAAGCGAACAATCTAAATTTCATGCTAATAGGGCAATAAATAAATCTAAAACAAAAGAAGCCGATAAAAGAATTAAATCTGCTCGCAATACATTGTTTGTAATTGCGGGAATTAGTTTTCTCTATGGAGTTGTTTTGTTTTTTACATTAGGAGATAGTTCTGTTTTAATTTCGGCAGGAATTTTAGCAATAATTTATTTAATTTTAGGATTTTGGTCTCAACAAAAACCATTAATGGCGTTAGTTTTAGCGCTTTTAGTATACTTAACCACAATAACCATAAACGCTATTGTTGAACCAACATCATTATTTAGTGGTATTATTTGGAAAGTGGTTATTATAGCATTTTTAGGAAAAGGAATCAATTCGGCATTGCATTTGCGGAAAGAAAATTAGTATATAAAAGAAGTGAATGTATCATGTCCACATTGTGAAAATACTATAAATGGAGCAGAAATATTTTGTGGTTTCTGCGGAAAAAAAATTACTGGAGTTGATTCGGTAAAAGAAAAAATAAGCATACAAAGAATAGTTGCATTTTATATTTCTTTTTTAGTATATGCACTAATAGCTTATTTTTTATATAGTGAAAGTGACTCGCTTATAACTGAAATTGTTATAGAAACAATTTTTGTTTTATTAACATTGGTTTTTACATTTTTGGATGTAAAAAATATTTTCCCTCTCTATAATTTCAAGTTAATTAACTGGAAGAGCTTACTTTTTTCAGTTTCGTTCCCAGTAGTCTCAGCTGTCATTGTTTATTTTGGTGTTGAAGCTATAAACAACCTTCTTTTTGAAGAAGATTATTCAAATTTATATTACGAATATTTGTCATATGAAAACCCGTTTATGTGGGCATTTATTTTTATAGCCATTCTCCCTCCTATTTTTGAAGAACTTGCATTTAGAGGTTTCCTTTTTAACCAATTACAAAATGTTGCAACCCCACGAGTTACTATATTAACAACCGCATTTATTTTTGCTTTAATACATTTTTCGTTTATTTCATTTATTTGGATTTTTCCCTTCGGAATTGTTTTAGGGTATTTACGTCACAAATTTAATACACTCTGGCTTGGTGTAATTGTACACTTTATTCATAATTTTTTAGTGTTGCTTTTTGATTATAATGAAACGTTATTTTAACTTTCAAAAAAAACTGTGCTCTCTTTTAGAATAATTCTTAGCTTGTTTTTTATTAATTTTATATTTCATACTATTTTAAACACCTTTTTATTAGTGGTTTATTAAGCCTATTGCCAAGCTAGTTAAGAAAGTGGTTTCAGAAAAAATAGACCCAGAAAAAGAAATAGATAAATCTAAATTCTTAACAAAAGAAGTTTTAAAATACCCTGAAACGCTTATAGCCTCATTGGTTAAGAAAAAAAATATTTATAGTGAAATTTTAAACTATGCTACAAAGGGACAGGCAAATCTGAAGTTAAGTGATGAGCAAGCCGATCATATTTCAGAAATAAAAATTGCCAACCAAACATTGTTGAAATAATTAGAGATGTTAGAGAGTTAGAAAAAATGTAAGGGCTTATTTAAGTTCAGATAATAAATACTTGAGAAAGGAATACGACAAATTTAGAAAGAAGATTGTAAAAGTACTTCGTGTAATTTATTTATTTAGAACCGAAGAAGATAAAGAAGAATATTACGCTAGGTTATTAACTCTTAAGGTAGAGGCCAGAGAAGCAATACACCATAGTAATAAATCGGTTAATAAATTAATTAGAGACGATTTAATTACACCCGAAATGGTATCGTTATTAGTAAACGATAATGATAATGTAAACGATGTGATTAAAAAGTTAATCGCTGTAGCAGAACTTTTATACATCGAAAAAGATCTTATTTTAATAGATGATATTTAAAACTAATACGAGTGTTTTAGTCTTTAATTTAAAATATCTGTCCCTAAAAGTTTGTCTTCTTTATTGGTATACCAAGCTCTATTTTTAGGCATTTTAATACCATTAATAGTTTTTTCACCGCTCAATAAAATATATTCACCACCTATTTCTTTATTTGTTTTTTCATCTACATGAAAGAACTGATAAATTTCCATAACATAGGTTTTTGGATTAAAATAGAAATACCAAATATCGCTACCAACTTCAGCTTCATATGTAGCTTTTAAAACTAAATATTCTTTTTCTTGAAACATTTTACGTTCAACTTCTTTGCGAATAATTGTTCCAGGATCTTTCAGCTTCATTGGCAATCCGTATAGATATTCATAATAGCCTTTATACATATTTGCACGGTCGCAACTAAGACGATATTTTTTAGCTGTTTCTTCTGAAAACTCTTTCTCACCACAAAAAACAATTTCACAATCGCCTTTGCTTAATATAAATTCTGTACTAATTGTATCTCGAGCTGCCTTTGAATAAAAATACTCTTCGGCAAGATTTATTTGTATTTCGGTATTGCGGTTTTGTCCAGAAGGTGTTTCCATAGTAATATTTAATGTGCCATTAAAGCTAGGCCAATTTCCATTTGGGTCATGATATGATATTGCTTTATCGAGGAGTTCTTCGCCTGTTAATTCTTGTGAAAACGCTGAAATAGTTAAAAAAAATATTGATATAAATACGAAAGATAATTTCATTTTAAAAAGTGTTTTAGTTTCGATATAAATATAAACAAAAAAACCATCGGCAAAAGACCGATGGTTTTTATTATATAAGAACTGAGTTCTAGTTTTTGTTATAACTATTATAATATTCTTCCATTAAGTTCATTAATGCACTAACTAAATCTTTTGTTTCCATTAATAAACTAAAATACAAAGTAGTGTTTTTCGGACTGTCGTATTCTTCCGTACGAGTACGCTCTACTTGCTTTTCAATTTTAAGTGAAAGATCGGCAAAAGCTTTTTCTTTTCTTATAAGAACTTCATCTCCAATTTTTTGGAATTGACGCGTATTAAAGATTGTTTCAATCTGACTTAAAAGTGATTCTAACGAATTATCAATATCCTGTAAATCTTTTATTTGATTAAAGCGAAGCGCTTTATGGTTGTTGTTTACATGCTTATAACTTGCTTTCGATAAAAATTGGAGCGATTGCGTAACATCTTGTAGATAACCTAATATCATAATATAGAAATTACTACCTCGAACACTGGTTTCGTCAAGGTTTTTAATGAAATAGAAAATATTATCTCTTAGCTCATCAACTTCTGTATTAAGTTTTAATACCCCTTTTCGACTCTTTTTCAGCTTTGCTAAATCTTGTTTTGCCAAACCATCAATCATGTCGGTGTAAATTTTATTCGTTCTTGAAACTACATTCGAAATATGCTCTGCACTTTCTTGAATGATACCTTGAACGGTTTTACTTTCAGCTTTCTTTAAGCCTGTATGCTCAATTGTTTTTCCTTTTTTCTTGTGCTTAAAAAAGTTTCTTACCAATAATAATACTGTTAGTAATAATAATACTGCAATCATAGGGGCTTTTCCTATAAAAATTAAATAGGCTAAAACTCCGGCAGCTACAAAAGCACTAAAAGCAGTAAAGAACCAACCGCCAATAACATTTAATACACCCGCTACACGATATACAGCACTTTCTCTTCCCCATGCTCTATCGGCAAGTGATGTACCCATTGCAACCATAAAGGTTACATAAGTTGTTGAAAGTGGTAGCTTCATAGAGGTTGCTATTGAAATTAGTATACTAGCAACCATAAGGTTTACAGCTGCACGTACCATATCGAAAGCAGGTAAGCCTTCTGTTTTATCAATTACTTTTACTGAAGCGGGTTTTATAAAACGAGTGTCTATTTTTTTATGTAGTGAAGCAGGAATAAAAGTATTGTGATATTTTGAAACTAAACTCGTAAATCGTACTATACTTCTTGATAAAAAGTTTGGTTCGAAACGTTCCTTTACAGAGTCCTGACTAGAAAGATCTAATGAAGTTTTTAAAACAGCTTTTGCCTTTTTAGAAAACCATAAAGTAATAACCATTATAATTCCGGCAGCAAATAAAAGTAATGTTGGGGCTTCTTGTTTTGTAACCATGTTTACCATAAGAAATGCATCAGCTGCCACGTTCGATGATTTCCAATCCAAATAAGCTTGCCAAGCACCAATAGGCACTCCAATAAAGTTCACTAAGTCATTTCCAGCAAATGCCATTGCAATAGCAAAGGTTCCTATAATTATAATGAATTTATAAACATTTACTTTAAAGTAACCAGTGAGTAAAGCCGAAAGAGCTGTCCAAAAAACAAAGCTTAAGGCAACAATAATAAGTGTGTTTGTGAAGACAAATTCTTTAATATCACTAGGTATAAAACTAGTTCCTTTTAACCCTTTAATAAATATAAAGTACGTAATTGCTGTTGCTGCAATTCCGCCAAATAAAGCCGAAACCCATTTCGCTTTTTCTTCAAATTTGAAAGTAAGCAATAATCTAGAGTTATACTGAACAAATGCACCGACCGAAAATGCGACGACGACCGAGAGCAGGATACCAAATATAATTTCTGAAGCCTTTTCAGTATTAATATAATTAGCGACATCACTAAAGCTACCACCATCGGCACCGATTTTAATAAGCGACATTACTACGGCAGCTCCTAATAGTTCAAATACAATTGAAACTGTTGTAGATGTAGGCATTCCCAGTGTATTAAAGAAATCGAGCAGAAGTATGTCGGTTATCATAACCGCCATAAAAATGATCATAATTTCATTAAAGTAAAACTGACTTGGGTCGAAAATACCTTTTCGCGCAACTTCCATCATTCCACTAGAAGATAAAGCGCCAAAGGCAATACCTAAACTGGCTACAATCATAATGGTTTTAAAAGAAACAGCCTTCGATCCAATGGCTGAGTTTAAGAAGTTTACTGCATCGTTGCTAACTCCTACAACTAAATCGGCAATAGCTAAAACTGCTAAAGCAACAATCATTAATAAGTAAATATTATCCATAGTAATTAGTTATAATGTAACAATACAAACCTACACTAATTAGCAGCTCCTAATGTTACTTAATTGTTATCAATTGTTTAAATAAAAAAATATTTTAGAAAAAGAATTCTAGATTAAGATATACTAAAGTTTCCTCATTTATTGAAGTGTCTTTAAAGTCGAAATATCGAACATTTAAAGATGTGTTAATTCCTTTTATTACTCTATATTCGACACCAGCAATATAGGTGCTCACATCTTTCGAGAAATTCCAATTAATAGTTTCACCAGAAAGGGTGTTAGATGAGAGTTCATCAAAGCGTCCAAATACATTCCATTTTTCATTGATATTGTAGGTAGCGTAAAACGATAGGCCTTGTAAATCTTTATCTTCAGAAGGTTTGTTAAAGGTAACACCATTTTGCATTAAATTGTATTCGGCACCAATTCTAAATTTAGATGTTTTATAACCAGCAAAAAACGCATAATTAGTTACTGTTGTTTCTTTTTCGACATCTTCTTCGGTATCTATATCTAGTCCTTTCATGGTATCGACATAGGCTTTGAGGGTTATGTTTTTAATAGGTTCATAAACAATGTTTATACCATATCTGTTATTGCCGGTTTGATCTTGTAGTCTTTTAAACCCTTCACCATTTACTATTAAAACAGTTATTTTTATTTTATCTGAAGCTTTAATTTCTGCCATTACACCTAAATCGGCACTTGTGCCAAATTTATATTCGTCGGCTAAGGCTTTATATAGATATCGATATCCCCAAAATTTTTCTTGATCTTTAAATTGTTTTAGGCCAAATATTCCAGCGGTTAGAGTTAAATTAGAGCTTGCTTTATAGTCTAATTTAGCGTTCTTAATAAATAGTGTGTAGTCACTTCCTCCAGATCCTTTACCCGCATCTAATAATATTTTTGCAGTAAACTTATTATTAATTTTATATTGATATCCGAGGTAGGAACGATTTAATTCGAAAGCGCCATCTTGTTCGGCGCCTTCGGTTAAATCTAAATGGTAATTAAAAAACACTTTTCCAGTAACTTTTCCTTTTGGAGTTTCTTCAGTATCTTGTGCATTTACAGTTAATAGTAAAAAAAATAATGCAACAAAAAGAGTGTAATTTAGTTTCATAATAAATTTATTTTAATTTTTGTCTTTGCAAATATCTAATCCTTATTTTAATCTAATGTTTCTAAATCGTTAACTTTCCAATATTAAAAAAACAAAACATATATTTTAATATAAATAATACTTGATTTACACATAAACTAAAAGCGCAGATAAATCTATAAAATCAAGTTTATAAGATTAAGTTTTTGAAACCGTAAAGGAAAAATCCATTTGTAGTTAATACTGTAAAAGCAAATTCTGAAAATATTAGGTGAAAATGACATTCTCTTATGTATTAATATTGGGTTAAATTGGCTTACTTTGCGTAAATTATTTGTTATATAATATGAGAGATTTAAAAACAACCAATACACTTTTATTAATTATTGTATTACCCATGTTTTTTTATGTGTTAAAAACATTGTCATTTATTTTTATCCCTCTTGTGTTTTCAATGTTTATTTCCTTATTGTTTTTACCACTAATGCGTTGGTTAAAAAAGAAAAAAATTCCAAAAGTTATAAGTGTTTTTTTAGTGATGTTAATTATTGGAGCTATCTTAAGAGTAGGAGGTAAATTAATTCAACTTTCCAGCAAAGAAATTCTATCCACTAAAGCAGGTTTTTTTGAAAAAGCAACTATCAAAATCGACTTATTATTTAAAACAATAGAAGATTTTTTTGGTTTAAAACACGTTGAAGATGGAAATGTATTAAGTAATTTTTTTCAAAGCGATAACCTAGTACAAAGTTTTGGAACAACAGTCGATTTTATTGGCAATACACTTTCGATGACTTTAATGACAGCCTTTTTTGTTGTTTTATGGCTTGGCGAATCTATTAATTTTCAGAATGTTTTGAACAACACAATTCTTAAACAAAAGCATGCTTCTGTAAAGACTTTTATAAAAATTGAAAAGGACCTAATTAAGTTTATAAAAGTGAAAATTATAGTAAGTTTATTTACAGGAATAGGAATTGGCCTGGCATGTTATTTCTTTGGCGTAAGTTTTCCTATTTTTTGGGGATTATTTGCCTTTGTAATAAACTTTATTCAAATGGTAGGATCATTTATTTCAGTAATCCTTTTAGCACTTTTTGCTTTTGTAGAATTAGACCCCACAAGCACACTATTCTTTTTTATTCTTTCAATAACCTTAGTGCAAGTTTTATTTGGAGGCATATTAGAGCCCATTTTTATGGGAAAATCCTTTTCTATAAATATAATAACGATTTTAGTAATGCTTATGTTTTGGGGATATATTTGGGGAGTTCCAGGTATGATCATGTCTATACCAATTACGGTGTTTCTTAAAATTATTTTAGAACAATTTCCAAAAACAAAAAATATTGCAAATTTAATGTCTGGTAGTAATACCAAGGTTATAGCTTAATTTTTTTATTGGCGTTTCCCTCCTTCGCACCTCGTAACCTTGTGCGATTAGGGTCAGGCTTTCACTACTCGCTTCCTCCAAAACCTCCTGTCTTTGAGGAGAGCTCAAACATACCGTTCAATCCTTAACGCAAACGAGTGTTTTAAACCTTATAGAAATCTTGAAATTAAAATAACCCCCTTGCCTTTCCCACAGCCTGTACTGAGCGTAGTCGAAGTAAAAGTGGGAATCCATTTTTATTTACCTTAAAAGATTAGTAATATATTTTCTACCGCATTTTTTATCTTAAAATACTATCTTGCAACACTAAAGCTGTTACAATGATGCAATGGGAGCAACTTCTATCTTTAAAGCGATATGGAGATAAAAATAAACGCTTACGAATCGAACAAGATGAAACCCGTTTGGGTTTCGAAGTCGATTACGACCGTGTAATTTTTTCATCTGCCTTTCGAAGTTTACAAGATAAAACACAGGTAATTCCCTTATCAAAAACCAACTTTGTACACACACGTCTTACACATAGTTTAGAAGTCTCGGTTGTTGGTAGATCTTTAGGACGAACTGTTGGAAAAGCAGTTTTAGAAAAACACCCTGCACTTCAAACGGTACATGGATTTCATTTTAATGACTTCGGAGCAATAGTTGCTGCTGCCGCTTTAGCGCACGATATTGGAAATCCGCCCTTCGGTCATTCTGGCGAAAAAGCAATTGGCGAATTCTTTTCTTTAGGTAATGGAAAACGTTTCAAAAATGAGTTAACACCAAATCAATTTCAAGACCTTATCGATTTTGAAGGCAATGCAAATGGCTTCAAAATTATTACCGAAAACAAACCAGGAATCGAAGGTGGTTTGCGTCTTTCGTACGCGACTCTTGGTGCATTTATGAAATACCCTAAAGAATCGCTTCCGAAGAAACCCACCAAACATATAGCCGATAAAAAATACGGCGTTTTCCAATCCGAAAAAGAAAGCTTTAACGATGTTGTAAATGAGTTAGAACTCCTTAAAAAAAGTAACGAATATGTATCATATTATCGACATCCACTTGCTTATTTAGTTGAAGCTGCCGATGATATTTGCTATACAATTATCGATTTTGAAGATGGTATAAATCTTGGGCTCATTGAAGAAGAAATGGCCTTAGAGTTTTTAATTAATTTAGTAAAAGAAACCATTAATACAACTAAATATAGCGAACTTCAAAACACACAAGACAGATTAGGTTATCTTCGTGCGCTTTCTATAAACACGTTAATTAAAGAAGCATCACAAATATTTATTGATAATGAAGAAGCTATTTTAAACGGAACATTTTCTACATCCTTACTTGATAAAAGTAGATTTACCCCTCAAATAGACGACATAATTAAGGTAAGTGTAAAAAAGGTATATCGAAGTAAAGAAGTTGTTTCGAAAGAAATTATGGGTTATACTGTTATTTCAAAACTGTTAGATGCATATACAACAGCACTTATAAATGATTTACATAATTCTTGCTCTAATTTTGATACATTAATTTTAAGAGAACTAAATTTTGACCGTGATTATTCGACCTTAAAATTTTATCAACGACTAATGCTTTGTTGTTCTTATGTAGCAGGACTTACAGATGGCAATGCGCTACTAAAATTTAAAAAAATGAGTGGAGATTTTCATTAAATTTCCTTTTTAATAACTCTATTTTTAATTATAAGTGGCTTGCTTTTGTTATTACTAGTAAGATTCACTAAATTTATCGTCTAAAAAATCACTAATACTGTACTAATTACATCGTTTTTTCTTTAGTAGAGAATTTATATGTATTAATACGTAAACCATTCTAACACTAAAACTTGCGTCATGAAAAAGAAATTACTTATTTTTTCTTCTGTTTCTATCTTAGCTATAATAGCAGTTGTCTTATATCAACAAGATGTATTTTCAAACCAATCATCACCTTCAAATGAAATCGTTGAGCTTCGAAAAAAGCACAAAGAATTCCTAGAAAACAGTCCGATGAAACATACTCTCAATATGAGTAAAGATGAACGGAAAGAACTAGGTCTTCCGCCTAATGCATATAACGAACAAATGTTTGAGCTTACAATGGACCCAGCTTTAGGATATCCTGTTCCTGAAAGAGTGTATACACTTCAAGAAGAATTAGCTGCAATCAGAGCGCCAGGAAGCTGGTCTGGAAATGCTTGGGTAGAAAGAGGTCCTTATAATACAGGAGGACGAACTAGAATGTTGAGATGGAGTCCAGCAGTAGGAAGTACAATAGCTTTCGCTGGTGGAGTATCTGGTGGACTTTATAAAAATAACAATGTAACAATAAATTCCGAATGGCAACTTATTACCACTGTTCCTGGTAATATTGCCGTTTCTTCTATCACAGCAGACCCAACCAACCCTACAACTTTGTATTTAGGTACTGGCGAGCAATATACACAAGGAGTTGCGAACGGAAACGGAATCTATAAATCGATCGATAATGGAAATACTTGGACAAGATTAACAGTAAACTTAGCAGGTGGTGGTGACACAACTGCGGGATCAAACTTTTTAGTGTCTGGACTTTATTACGTAAATGATATTCAAGCATGGGAAGACCCTTCTGGAACAGTACATATTTTTGCAGGAATTGGTTCTGCTGGTTATGTTGGTTCTGGCGGAGGAGGATCTAGTAGTCCTTCAAATGTCTTAGGTTTACAAAACTCAGGACTTTATGACTCGACCGATGGAGGTGCAACTTGGACACGTATTGAAGATACAGATTATGATTATTCGTATTTCGGACAAACATATTATGCGATTCCAAATGACTTTATAGTAAGTGCCGATAATACTTTATATTTTGGAACTATTCGAGCTAGTTTTACAAATGCAGGAATTGCGGGAAGAATTTATAAAACTACCGATGGTGTAGATTTTACTCAAGCTGCACAATTAACATCATCTAATAGAGTTCAAATAGAGCCATCGGGAACCGACCCTAATAAAATGTACGCTTTAGCTCAAGGAGTAGGAGCAACACCTGTTCGTATTTTTCAAACTACAGATGGTTGGGCAACGTTTACAACAACTAACCTTCCAAACGATGCGGATAATGGAATACCAGCAAATGACTTTACGAGAGGACAATCGTTTTATGATTTAATGCTTGCTGTCGATCCAACCGATGATGATATTATTTATGTTGGAGGAATTGATATGCATCGTTCAGCCGATGGAGGTTCATCTTGGACACAAATATCAAAATGGTCGAACAATCCAAACTTAAATACTTTAACAGTACCTTTTGTACATGCCGATATTCATAGCCTAATTTTTAGACCAGGGTTTCCAAATGAAGCATTAATCGGAACAGATGGCGGTGTGTATTATGCAACTAGTTTATCTGCCGCAGGTGGATCATCATCTGCAATATTAAAAAGAAATCAAAACTATAATGTTACTCAATTTTATTACGGTGCTATAAATGAAGTAGATATTGCAAATGGAGATGACCTTGCTGCGGGAGCACAAGATAATGGAACCTTGTTTAGAAATAATGCACCAGCAGGATCGAGTGTATATTTCGACCCAGTAGGAGGTGATGGAGGCTTTACTGACATCGATGATAGTGGAACCTATGCAATTACTACGTATCCAGGAAATTCACATATTTATTTGGCATTTCCTGTTACCGGTGCTGGTTATCAAATAGATTCTGGAGAAGGATTTTTTATTAACCCAGCAGGATTAGATAAAAACTTAGATATTTTATATTCAAATGGTCAACAAGGTGGTAACGAACAAATAAAAAGATATGTACTAAGTTCAACAAGCGCCGTAACAACAGTTTTAGATGATGCTTTAATTGATAATTCGGCACCAGTCGCATTTAAAGTATCGCCATATACTACAGCTTCAACAAAATTATTTTTAGGTACAACAACAGGAAAAGTAATTCGACTAGACGATGCCGATACAACACCAACATGGACAGAAATTACGGGTCCTAGTTTTGTAGGGAGTGTATCTGATATTGAGTTTGGAGAAAATGAACAAGAAATATTTGTAACATTTCATAATTACGGTGTAACCAGTATTTGGTTTACTGATGATGGTGGCACAACTTGGCAAAATAAAGAAGGTGATTTACCAGACATGCCAGTTAAATGTATTGTACAAAACCCTATATATCCAGATGAGGTTATTATTGGAACCGAATTAGGTATTTGGAGCACGATAGATTATACAGCAGCAAGTCCTACTTGGGTACAGTCAAATAACGGGATGATGGATATTCGTGTAGTAGATTTAGATGTAAGAATTGCCGATAATAGAGTATTAGCAACTACACATGGTAGAGGGCTGTTTACTGGCGACTTTAGTAGCGATCCACTTTCAGTTAATGATATTAGTGTTTTAAATGGCGTAGTAGTTTTTCCAACTGTTTCAAATGGTGAAATAACGATTCAAAGTAATATTTCATTAGGCGATGTTACTGTTGAAGTGTACGCAGTTACAGGACAAAAAGTGAGTAGTGAAATCATTACTTTAAATCAAGGAAGTAACGTTCAGTTAAATCTTTCAGGAATGAATTCTGGAATGTATTTTATTAAATTGAATGCTAGCGGAGCTACCAAAACCGAGCGAATTATTATAAGATAAATTTCGAATAATAATGAATATTAAGGAGGCGTTTTCGCCTCCTTTTTTATAAATGTTTTTTTATTGCTGAATGGATTTTTTCTAAAGAAATACCAGCTAACTCTTGAAGTTCGTTTATAGTTCCATGTTCGATAAAAGTATCTGGAACCCCTATGATTTCGATAGTATTAGTAAACTTGTTTTTTGAAGCAAACTCTAAAATAGCACTACCGAAACCACCTGAAGCTACACCATCTTCAACAGTTATAATATTTTCATAACGATTAAAAATTTTGGTAAGAAGCCTTTCATCAAACGGTTTAACAAAACGCATATTATAAACTCCAACTTCTGTATTATTTTTAATATTTTTTACTGCTGAAACAACATTAGTTAAAATAGTACCAATACTAAGAATAGCTACTTTTGAACCTTTTTTAATCGCTATTCCTTTTCCTATTTCTATTTCTGAAAAAGGTTGCTGCCAGTTATTAATAGTTCCACGACCTCTAGGGTATCGTATTGCAATGGGGCCAATAGGTTTTAACTGACAGGTATACAAAATATTTCGAAGCTCTAACACATTTGCAGGTGCAAAAACTATTAAATTAGGAATACTCCGTAAATATACAATATCAAAAACACCATGGTGTGTTGCGCCATCTTCACCAACAAGTCCGCTACGATCTAAACAAAAAATAACAGGTAGGTTTTGTATACAAACATCATGTATAACTTGATCGTAAGCACGTTGTAAAAAAGTTGAATAGATTGCGCAATATACAATACAGCCCTGAGTTGCCATCCCCGCAGCTAGGGTTACAGCATGTTGCTCGGCAATACCCACATCAAAAGCTCTGTTTGGGAAAGCCTCCATCATATATTTTAAAGAACTTCCAGTAGGCATAGCTGGCGTAATGCCAATAATATTTTTGTTATTTGCAGCTAGTTCTACGAGTGTTTTTCCAAAAACATCTTGAAATTTTGGGGGCAAATTCCCTTCTGATTTTGACAATAACTCTCCAGTATTTTTATTGAACTTACCAGGAGCATGATACACAACTTGGTTTTCTTCGGCTTGCTTAAGCCCTTTACCTTTTGTAGTAATTACATGAAGTACTTTTGGGCCTTTAATGGTTTTTAAACGATTAAGTTCATTAATTAGATCAGCTAAATTATGTCCATCGACAGGACCTGAGTAATTAAAATTTAAGGCTTCAAATATAGTAGGATGATTTTTAAATTTTCCATTTTTTATACCTGTCAAATAATTTTTTAAAGCGCCTACACTTGGGTCAATACCAATTGCATTATCATTTAAAATAATTAACAAATTAGTATTGGTAATTCCTGCATGATTCATACCCTCGAATGCCATTCCGCTAGCAATCGATGCATCTCCTACCACGGCAATGTGATGCCTTTTGGCATCACCTGTCAATTGCGAAGCAATTGCCATACCCAGCGCAGCTGAGATTGCCGTGCTGCTATGCCCGGTGCCAAATGAGTCGTATTCATTTTCAGTTATATTTGGAAAACCACTAATACCTTTTAACTGTCTATTTGTATGAAACGCATCGCGTCTTCCGGTTAGGATTTTATGTCCGTATGCCTGATGCCCCACATCCCAAACCAACAAATCATTCGGAGTATCAAATACATAATGCAATGCAATTGTTAATTCTACAACTCCTAAACTAGCTCCTAAATGTCCTTCTTTTGTGGCTACTATATGAATAATAAATTCACGTAGTTCTTGTGCAAGCGTAATTAATTCTTCCGAAGAAAAATTTCGAAAGTCTTTAGGAGAATCGATAGAATTTAAAAGAGTGTTTTTCATACATGGCAAAGCTACAAATTTAGATTGTAAAGTAAATAAATACCCGCTAATGGGAATGTTATTAATTAGCTATTTCTTATAGGTTTACACCAAATAAATTTTTAATTATGAAAACGATATTTTTAGTATTCACTTTTTTTGTTGGAATAGTAACATACTCACAAGATTTTTACGAAATAAAATGGGAGTCTAGTTCAATTGAATACACTGCTTTAGTAGTTTTTTATGATATGGATAATATAACTGTTCGAGTAAAATATACAGTTAATGGTGATTTTAAAGTTGCTGAATTCGAATGTGTTGCCGAAATCGATTATGACGAAGATGATAATAAATATCTAACGTTCGATGGCTATGACGCTACGATGGTATACAACACTGGAAGCTATAATGCCGATAATTTTATTTTTACGAACATAAATGCACTTGGGGTTTATAAAGATGTATACGCTATTGATGATGTGCAACTAGAATATACAGACTATTATAATTATTTACATGATGCGACTTATAGAATATTAAATCCGAAGTATGATTTTACTGAAACGTATTTATATAATTTTTATGAAAAAGAAGAATATGAGTACAAAAAATTTATAAAATTAGCAGGAAACTAAATAGTATCAGAATCAATTTTATTTACTTTGAAATTGTATTTTTGAAATTATGATTGAACCCTTCGATGATACTTATTTTATGAAGAAAGCCTTACAGGAAGCAGAATCAGCTTTCGAAAAAGGCGAAATTCCAATTGGTGCAGTTATTGTTGCAAACAATACAATTATAGCTAGAGCCCATAACCTAACAGAAACTTTAAATGATGTCACTGCCCATGCCGAGATGCAAGCTATTACAGCTGCAGCTAATTATTTAGGCGGAAAGTATTTAGTCGATTGCACTTTATATGTTACTATTGAGCCTTGTCAAATGTGCGCAGGAGGGTTGTATTGGAGTCAGATTTCTAATGTTGTATTTGGCGCACGAGACGAACATCGAGGTTGTATAAACATGAAAACAAAACTACATCCCAAAACAAAACTAAAAGGTGGTATCCTCGAAACAGAAGCTTCCA
>Ga0256847_1000752_pt1 | contig 18891 bp, 14 predicted proteins | sample TeddybearmetaG_FD_189099 | JGI IMG/M metagenome (GOLD analysis project Ga0256847, IMG submission 189099) | Hydrothermal vent microbial communities from East Pacific Rise, Pacific Ocean - Teddybear | ecosystem: Environmental > Aquatic > Marine > Hydrothermal vents | place: Pacific Ocean: East... | reverse complement strand
GTACTGCCGTTAGCGTAGCTTTGGTTTCAGCCTGTTTATGAAATGCCAACAATGCTGATATGTCTATGTCGCTAACACCATCACCGTAAGTAAAACAGAATGTTTCGTCATCCAGGTGATCACGTACCCTCTTGAGCCGACCCCCTGTTAAGGTATTCGCTCCGGTATCAACAAGCGTAACTTTCCAGGGCTCAACCTTACCGTCGTGCACTTCCATAGTGTTATTGGACATGTCAAAGGTGACGCTGGAAGAGCGCAACACATAACTTGAAAAAAACTCCTTTATTACATGACCTTTATATCCACAGCAAATGATGAACTCGTTAATTCCGTGAAAGGAGTATGTTTTCATAATGTGCCACAAGATGGGCATACCACCTATTTCAACCATAGGTTTTGGTTTTACCGTTGTTTCCTCGGAAATACGCGTACCCAATCCACCCGCCAAAATAACCGCTTTCATCTCTCTTATCCTTAGTATTACGTGATTGCAACTTCTTATAGTAATGTAATCTTGTCACTTTTCAGCGATGAACTTCAATCTTCTACCGGACCTGTAACTCACGAACAAATTGCCACTCGAGAATAGAGTTCGTTCATTTGTTTACTTACCAACGGCCAACTAAAACGTAGAGCTGCCATTCGACTGGCTTTCCCCATCACATTTAGATCAACAGATTCTTCACACACCTGTAGCACCGCATTCAGGCAAGACTCTGTATCATGGCGCGCGCAAAGCAACACATTCTGTTCTGGCACATAATCTCTAACACCAGCAATATCTGTACTTATTATCGGAAGTCCACAAGCCATTGCTTCCAGCAAACTGTTGTTCGCTGTTGCATCTTCCAGCGGTAAAAACAACGCGCTTGAAGTGCAGTAAAGCATTTTGAGATCCTCATCAGAGATACCTGACAGACACTTTACATTAGACAGGTTTCTTAATACATCCATTCGGTCGGCCCTTGCCACAACGATAAACTCAACTTCCGGAAAAGTTCTACCAACTTGTTTTGCTACTGCTGCCAATGTATTGAAATCTCTTAGATGGTGACCCACGGTAACAAAGCGAATACGATCAGGGCGAGCCACTAGTTCTGTAGCACCAGGTGTAAAGTAATCTGTATCTACTCCATGTGGTACAAAATACACGCGTTCGGGTCCAATGAGTTCAGAAAAAAAGTCAGATTGAACCGTTGAAACTACCGCAATAGCATCTAGTTTTTCAATATGTTTTCGATCCTTTACCACCTCTTTCATACGCCACGTGGGTGTATGGTAGGAACAAATAATTTTGTTGTCTCGTGGCAAGAATGATTTCAGGTTACCCAGATATCGATAGGAATTTTCACCGTACAAAAAATGGTAAATTTGACTATTACTGGACAGCCAGCTTTGCGCAGCCAACAATTCCATATGCATATTTTGTCGGTGATACCAGAATGAACCGGAGTTTTTAGTAATGCGCGCCATCAGTTTTATCAGACTACGAACACCAAATCCGGCGGGAACCCGCGGCGCTATTACATTTACCTCAAGATTTTCAAGCAACTTGTCATATCCTGACGGACCTGCGTGATGCTGCATCCTCAAGCTAACAACGTTAATATTGTACAAGAGTCATTCCGACGTATTGAGATTGATAGGTAAATCCATTTCTGATACTAATCCTTTCTTTCATGTAAGTGTGTTAACGAGCCTTCATATTTCAACATTGTGATCCAGTTTCATTTAGTGATGCCTGTATACTTTTTGTGCGGTTAATACTCACCAATGCTACAGATCTTGGTTATAATCACCAACCACAAATCGGTGTTGGCATTTGACCCATGCATTCCAGGGATGAATCGGGGAAACCAGGAAAATGAATATTTTGCTATTTAACAACAGTCATCTGCCACTCATAGGTGGAAAAGAAATTGTTGTACATCATCTGGCGATGTCGCTTATGGAGTTGGGGCATAATGTCGTGCTAGCTGGTCCCGGCAGTTATCGTCGCTTTAGGCATCTAATATATCCCTATACTGTATTTAGATGGCCAAGAATTCCATTCCTTAGCAAGGAACTTACCTGGCGGCTTCTGCTGCGCATTACACGGATGAGATTTAAGTGGGACATAGTACACGCCCACACTACTTACCCCAATGGATTTACTGCCGCTCAACTCAAAGAAGTAACTGACTTTCCTTTGATAATAACCCCGCACGGGGCTGATATTCATAAAGTACCAGAAATCGGCTTCGGACACCGACTGGACCCCGTAAAAGATAAAAAGATTTGTTATGCCCTGGATATTGCGGATTTTACAACAGCTATCAGTAAGGCTGTAGAGGACTCTATTGCAGACACCGGATTAGAAAAGAACAAAATTATTGCCATACCAAACGGGGTAGATAAACACCGATTTACTACTCACGTAGATTTCGACGTTTTCGAATTTCTAGGTATCCCAAGAGACTCGAAAGTAGTGGTGTCTGTCGGCAACTATCATCCCCGCAAGGGACACAAGACATTGTGTATGGCCACTCAAAAGGCGCATGAAGTGGAACCGAAACTGGTAGTGGTTATAGTAGGCAACCCTTCCCAGAAGTTTTGCCAGGAAATTCTTGACCAGGGCATGGGTGATTTCATAAAGTTTACTGGTTCATTGCGTTTTCCTATGCCTGGTAGTACGGATGATCCGGATATACTGGTTGCCCTGTTACATGCTTCTCATGCATATGTTTCGGCCAGTATTGCAGAAGGAACAGAGGGCTTGTCCCTGGCTTTGCTGGAAGCAATGGCGGCAAAAACCTGTGTTATTGCAACCCGTGTTTCTGGTAACCGAGATATTATTATCAACAATGAAAACGGATTGCTAATTGAGCCCGGTTGCGAAGAAAGTTTGGAACAGGCACTGATCAGCGTATGTTCTGATGCATCGTTGGTGACTCGTCTTGCAGAAAATGGGCAGCAGTTCGTCAAAAAATATTCATGGCTCGAAATTACAAAACTTTATGTAGAGCTCTACAAAAAAACACTGGACCGCAGCTAATGGTCCAACTCGAAACACTCCCGGGTAAATTACAATCTTGAGTACACAAACAAAACGTAGAATTTGCATAGTTCTTCCAAGCCATTGGGAACATACCATGGGTGGGGCGCAGTTTCAGGCCCAGCTGCTAACGGAGCATCTACTCTCTCTCGGTTGCTTCGATATCCATTTCTTGGCAAGAAGGATAGCTAATAATTTCACACCAGAAGGCTACACGATTCACAAAATCGGAAGCTCCACGGGGCCAGGGTTTCTGTTTGACGCAAGAAATTTGTTACGCACCCTAAATACTATACGTCCACATACGATCTACCAACATGTCGGCTGTGCATATACCGGAATCTCTGCATATTATTGCAAAAGACATACCTGCAATCTGGTCTGGCATATCGCTAGCGATATTGATGTAGAACGCGCACACTTCTCTTTGCCAGGGCATTTTTCACTACATTATCTCGATAAAAAAATTCTTGAATATGGCCTACGAAATGCCAAATTTATTGTTGGACAAACACAACACCAGGCATCACTCATAAAAAACAATTACCATCGGGAACTAACAGATCTGGTACGTAATTTTCATCCTTTACCATGCGAAGCACTGGAAAAAGATGAACAAGTGAAAGTGTTATGGATTGCAAATATCAAAAAAATAAAGCAACCCGAGTTGTTTCTAAAACTCGCAGACGATCTTTCACATCTAAACGCCCAATTTATTATGATGGGTGGTGCTCAGGGCGAGGCGACCTGGAGGGATAAAACCATCTCCAAAATGAAAATAACGCCCAATATTAATTATCTTGGAGCATTACCCCAGAACGAGGTAAATTCCCTTCTCGCGACGTCTCATTTACTGGTAAATACTAGCCAATATGAAGGTTTTTCTAACACGTTTATTCAGGCCTGGATGCGTAGAGTACCTGTTATTTCCTATAATGTAGATCCGGATCAATTACTGAACGAAACCGGTTTGGGTGCCTGCGCAGAAGGAGACTACCAGCGACTCGTTAAACAACTAGAGGAACTTATTTTGGATGGGGCCAAACGGGATAAAATGGGTCTAAAAGCCCAGAAATATGCCAACGAGTTTCATTCAGAAAAAAATGTAGAGCGACTGGTAAGTCTGTTCTAAATGAACCTCTCTCTGGAAGTAAGATGTTAATACATACATGGAAACAATTCGGGCGAAAAGCCCGACCGCAAAAAAACTTGCTTGCGCATACCAACAAATATCCGAACCCTGTATTTATATCTGGTTGTCAACGCTCCGGCGGCACCATGCTTGCAAAAATTATTACGAGTCATAATGCAATCACCGATTTCTCGTGGAGTAAGGATGCTGAGCTGGACGCTGCCACTCTTCTTTGCGGACTAATGAACGTTCCCAGTATTGGAAGAAGCTGCTTTCAGACTACATACCTAAATGAACAGTACTTCGAGTTCACTCAAATTACCGAGCCCTTTAAACTGGTTTGGCTGGTTCGCAATCCAGACTCGGTCGTTTGCTCAATGCTGTACAACTGGAAGCGGTTTGCATTAAACGAGCTGTTTATATCTTGTGGACAGAAACTGCTTGATGACAAACAGAGAACAAAGTTTGACCGGTGGGGAATATGGAGTGTAAAACCAATTGAACGAGCCTGCTTATCTTACGTGGCTAAAGTACGACAAATTGAATCACTAAGCAAAGCACTACCGAAGGACCAGTTACTGGTGATCGAATACGAATCCCTCGTGCAAAGCAGTACATCCACCCTTAAAACTATTTGCGATTTTCTTGAACTTCCCTGGACTCCGGAGTTTGGCAGTGAAATCAATCAGAAGAGTTTGAAGAAAGCTGACCGTATATCAGACGGAGAGCGAGCCATTATTAAGGATATGTGCGGGAGAGCATATACACAGGCTAAAGAGCTGATTACCAAATAGGCCGATCTAGCGGCTTGTCTAATCCGCGGATACCTTGTTATTCAACATGGCACGGTAGGAGCTCTCTACACGCTCAGCGATACGAGAATAGGTCCGGTGTTGCTGAACATATTCAAAACCACATTTACCCATTTTCTCGGCCTTTTTGGGGTCATGGAGCAAAGTAATAATTGCCTCCGCAAAAGGTTTCTCGTCGTATTTTACGCAAATACCTCCTCCGCTTTCCGTAATTACCTGTAACTGTTCGGGATGCTCATTAGCTACAACTGCCTTCTTAAGTGCCATGTACTCAATCAGTTTGGTGGGTGAAGTCGAATTCAATACCGGAGTTGGAAAAAACGGTGACACGCAAACACCCGCCTCAGCTACATATGACAAAGCCAAATGCCGCTCAAGTCTTCCTGTGAGAACAAGATTGTCTGAAACCTTCAATCGCCGGGCCTCATCAAGAAGCACATCTGCATCTCCCGGTAATTCCTCCGGACCTACCATATAAAGGACGACATCGGGTATTTCTTCAACAACCCGAGCGAGAACGCGAACCATGAAGTCAAACCGTCGTGTTTTTAGTAGCGTACCAATATAGACAATACTGAGTGGCCCAATATCACCAACATCTTCAGGAATAAAATTTAGCGTCGACTCCGGTGAATAACCCATGGGCACCGCTGTAATGATGGACGATGGCACCCCTTCCAATAAAAAATCTCGTTTCATCTGTTCACTTTGTACAAATATGTGATCAGCGTAACGTGCAATTATTTTGTAAAGAATAAATTTGAAGGCATGCCCCCGTAACCAAAAAAGAAAACGATAACGAGCAGTACCTATTTTGGCAGCATACAGAGAAGCTTCAGGGTAAGGATAAGATAACCAGTATACGAAGGCACACTTATTTCTTCGTGCCGCAACAATGCCCATTAGCGCTGCTACAAATTTGTCTTTTACCTGTATAAAGTCGTAACGGTGCTTCGCTACTAAATGAAATATCAGATAATCATTCTTCCAATCGAGGAAATGTTTTCGCATCCTCCTAATTCGAGAAGTACCCAGATCCGTGGAGCCAACACACACTGTCCAGTTATTCCATTCCAATTCACAACTTCTTTCACACTTTTCACTGGATTGCAGTATCCAGTCGATATTGTGGCCGCGTTCAGCCATCTCCTCACCAAACAGCACAGTTACATCAACTCTGAATGGTGGGTATGTGTCAGAGCTCATAAAAACATAGGATAATGGAAGTAAACCAGAACTTTGATTCACCACTTCACAAGAGGATTTCATCTGATCATAATGGCATGGGGATTGTGCAATATCAAAACCTCAGAATAAAAGACATACATGGTTCACCAAAATTGTTTCAAGTTAAAACGTGGATTCAAAATGGAGGCCTATAGTGAACGTGTCTGAACAAGAAAACCATTCTCTATGACATTTTGGTAGTTGCAGGAAGAATCACGAATGCCGGTATACTGTTTTATCTGTTCTGCTGCCAGGTCTGGCTCCACTCTGCTTGATCGCCTCCTAGGTGCCCACTCCCGGGCAGCTTCGTTGGGTGAAATTTCCTTTTTGAACAAAGCCATTTCTCTAGATCAGGTATGCAGCTGCGGCAAAAAACTCAGCCACTGTGATACCTGGAACGCTGTTCTGGACCGGATAATGGATGAAAAATCCCAAAATCTACGCAACGAACCTTACGCGATGCAATTTTGGGATGCCCGCGCCTCGGTACTCGTAGACAGAAAATTTCAAACCCAATCTTATGTTTTAAGAACCAAACTGCGAACACTGCAATGTGACATTAGATTCAAACAACAAACTGATAACAAACTACGCCTGCCACTACCCGAAAAGCTTAAAAACAATTTGGAAAACTCACTTTATCTTTATCAGCTTCTGACTGGTATGTGGGCGAAAGACATACTCATAGACTCGTCCAAAAATGTACATAAAGCGCTCGCGGTGCACGAAAGAAATCCTGAAAACACTCGTATAGTCTATTTAACCCGCGATGGTCGCGGCGTTTACAACTCGAGAAGGTCCAGTGGCTTCACGGCCCAACAGTCTGCCTCAGCCTGGTACAAGTACAATCGGAGGGCGTCTTCTTATCTTCCTTCAAATTTACCGAAAGAGCACTTACTAAATGTTAAATACGAAGATTTGGTAAGCAATCCAACTACAACGCTTTCTCTTATTTGTGAGTTTTTGGGCATCACGTTCGAAGTAGATATGCTTCACTTTACAAATACTGAGCACCACCTTGTTAATGGCAATGACATGCGGTTAAAGCAGTCCCATGAACTCACTCTCGACGAACGCTGGAAAACCGATTTGAGTACAAAGGATCTAGCAACCTTTGAGCAGCTAACTAACTCGATGAATAGTAAGCTGGGATATATATAGTGAAAAACTTTCTCATTGTTGGTACCCAACGTACAGGAAGTAGCGCCCTGGCCGAACTACTGGGACTGCACCCACAAATAACCTGCGCCTGGGAATCTACGCGAGCGGTACACCCATTTCAAAAAATTGTAGTTGCAGAAGAGGTATTTTCAGGAAATTTTTCAAACCTTAGAAAAAAAGAAAAGGAATACCTGTCCGACTTACACAATACCAACAAGACTGCTCTTGGTTTCAGGCGTCTGTTTAATTCTTCAGACAAATGGATTATACATCCCAGGTATGCTCCCGCACTCTTTAAAGATCGACTGGAAGCGCATCTATCCTGGCTGGCCAACAGACGACCTGACGTTTCAATAATTCATATCGTGCGGACCGACAATCTCGCCTGGCTTAAATCTATGGGTCTTTCCTCCCAAACTGGAGTCTACATTGGCAAAAAGTATCCAGACGATGCAGAAATTCGCTGGGACCCTAAAACAGCAGAAAAAAGAGTGCGTTCAAAGATTTGGTTGGGAAATCGTTTATCTTCACTCGCCTCAAGCAACCCATACATGTGTGTTGAATATGAAAGCTTTCGATCAGACAACAGTGGAGTTTTGAAATCTGTATTGGCTTTTCTTGGATTTCGGGGGAATTACACCGCTGTAGCGCCCACCACTACGGGCATTCAGTCCAAAAGCTCTATTGCGCACGGATTTTCAAACTGGGATGAAATTCAACTGCACCTGGAGCAAATGGCACTACTGAAGGAAAAATCTTCCTGATACGGCAAAGTTTTTGCTGTAACGTATGAAAAACTAGGATGTGATCCAGCTAACATTCGAAATGTCCACTTTTTGGTTCAATGAACATGGACAACACCTGAGCTTTTACTATGCACCTATTCTCACTAATAATCGCAAGATTTTCGGATATCCATACAAAATTTTGGACTGTGGCTCGAACGCCTATATTGGTATTTTTAACAATTACAGGTGCGGGGTGCATCTTTGCCGCACCGGATTCTATTCCACCGCAAACGCCACCTCTCTGCATTGATTCAGATTTTTGCGCAGAAGCCCCGACTATTCCGTACAACCCGGACAAGGTACTTACCGGATATTTTGTAGATGCGGTAGCCGGAAGCGACAATAATTCAGGAATAACCAATGCTCAGGCTTGGCGGACAGTTTCCCGGGTATCAAAAGCTAACTTGCCTACGGGCGCCGATATATGGTTTAAATCAGGTCAGGAATGGTCAGAAGCTATTACCGTGGACTGGAATTGCACCGCAAGCAACCGCTGCATAATAGGAACTTACTGGATGAATGCAGGTGTTGAAACCAGAGGCCTACCGGGCGGGGGAGATCCTGGATCACCCGACTCCAGACAATCCAGCTGGAAAGGAGCAACATTCGAAGGCACATACCCAACTGGTTTTTCTAAAGTTACAAAATACGCGCCACTCGTGCGCGCTCGCACAGCCTACGTTACCTTCGAAAACATCAATTGCTGGAAAAGTAATGGCGCTTGTTTTGAAGTAAGTAAAGACTCGGGTGGACATGCCATTTTCGACAATGTTATGGCACATATATCAGCTACTGTTTCTTACACATCCAACCGAGATATTGGTAGCAATGAAGTAAAGAATTCAGAATTTTCCAAAGCGGCTAGTTGCTGGTACGACAAACTGGACGGTTGCGACAAAACAAACACCTGGTCTAGTTGCACCAAACACATTGGCGTAAACAATCAGAACAATCGTTTTCATCACAATATAGTACGTGAATGTTGGGGTGAAGGCATGGGCAACTCTGGCCGAACCAGAAATAACCGTATCTACGACAACATATTTATCTGGACCAGGTCCGCTGTTCTTTATGCAAATGGCGCACAAAATATTGTCTTTGAACGCAACATTGTTCTGGGTGGCGCAGGCCAGGAAGCAGCAAGACCATATTTCCGCAACCCTTCAAATACCGGAAACGCGGCCAAGCTGGGCTTCGAAAACTCATCGTATAGAGCCAGCTTTAGCGCTACCGGAAATATCTGGAGAAACAACCTGTTTGTTGGCACCGGCTCTTGTTTTTCAATTGGCGCAGAGTCTGAAGCGGAAGCCGATCCAGATTCTGTTATCGGCGGCGCATTTATCGGAAATACCTGCATCAATGCTGATACCTATTGGCATAACGCTGAAGGAAGCGCCAAACACGAAAGTATGTTTCGGAACCCTGGTGCGATTATTATCCAGAACAACATATTCGCCAAAAGAAACCCCCTTACCGCCCGCGTTGGCAACTGCAATGAAAGCCGAGCAATCAAGGATGGATGGATAACCTCAAGCCATAACTTGACTGAAGAAAAGTGGACAGATGGTGACTGCTATGACGTAAGCGATCAAGAGAATCAACTGGCTCGATTTATGCGTAGCACTTTTAGCAACCCCGGTCCGGCACAACGATATAGTTTTTTAGACATTTGTATAAAAGCATCAAGTGACGCTAATGACACCGGTACTAATGCGCTGGATATTCTCACTACAGATGCATTGGGGAACAGCAGATCCAACCAACCAGATGATATAGGCGCCGTCACAAGCCGGTGTCTCTAGGCAACTTCGCACGAAAGAATATCTGCCTGGCACAAGGATACGCTAGTTACCAATGAACAAAGTTCCCTATCTAATTTTCTGTTTGATTTTTTTCGTGGACTATACAATCTACAAAACACCTTTGCCAGGCGTATTCGGCTGGACTCCTGAGCTTCTTTCCGCTGTGCTCATCGTTGTACTATTACTAAGAATGGCAAGCACCAAAGTTTTTAACCTGCCAGTCAGATATTTGGTTCTGTTCGGTTTGCTTATTCTTCATATGATAGTGGGAATAATACTAAATGACGTTACGGAAGGCCCGATAATTGTCGGCCTCCGATACTATCTCAAATTTTTCCCCTTCTTCTTATTACCTGCTGTCTTTAGTTTTTCCGACATCCAGATGAAGACTCAATTGAAAGTTTTACTGGCTCTGGCTTTGCTTCAGTTACCGGTAACGGTCTATCAACGGTTTATAGAATTTTCGAACGTAGCATCCGGAGATTCTATTTCTGGTACTTTACGAATATCGTCAATACTTTCCATCTTCCTCATTTGTAGTATTTTTGTAACGTTAGCGTATTACCTTAAAAAACGAATTAGTGGGAAACTGGCGTTTTTGATAGCCATACTCCTGTTTATCCCATGCACCCTCAATGAAACCAAAGGCTCCATAGTACTCCTACCCTTCGGGCTGTTAAGTATGATCATTATTTCCTTTAGATCGGACCTGGAAGTGAAGAAAGCGCTCGGAATATTTTCGGTTTTAGGAATATTATTTTTGGGCTTCGCTTTTGCATACAACTCGCTATATCAGAAAATTGATTCGGGTGGAGGTTTGCTCAGCTTTTTTTCAGGCGATGCAGTGGAATCCTATCTGTATCAGGATGTACAGTTCGATCCAGAAATACTTGACCGGCATGGCGATAATTCGGCATTGGCTTCTAAAACTATTGAAGAAGAAGTTCGAATGCCAAGAATGGATCGCCTAATTGCGCCCTTCGCAATTATGTACACTAAACCTCTCAACCTCTATTTTGGCCTGGGTATTGGTAATGTTACACAACCAAAGTTTCCCGAGTGGGCGGGGGAGTACACCTATATAAGCCATCTTATGGCCGCCGACAGGCTGATGATGTCCTTGATGCTATGGGAGATTGGGATAGGTGGGGTAATTATTTATCTGATATTTTTCTATATGCTTTTTGTGGACATCTACCGGCTGTCCAACATGAACAGTTTCGCTAGCACTGTCGCAACAGGCTGGATGGGTGTACTAACGCTAATTGTTATAGCGCTTGTCTATAAAAATATAGCGCAATTTAACGTAATAGGTTATCTATTCTTTTATTTTTCCGGCTATATCGCTGCAGCCAGATTCAAATCGGACGCAGTTGATCCCAATTCTCTGCTTGTGGAACAACCTACAAAAAGCACCTACTTTGTCACACCCCTTCCAGCAAAGGCAGAGCATCACTACGCAAAATAGTTTTACTTTTGTGACATAAACTGTCGAAGCGCTTTACTTAACTGCCCCATCAGCCGCCCCATGGACTTCAATAAACCCTGCCGGGGGTTACGTAAGGCTGATTTAAACAACTGTGTGACCATTCTGGCTCTATCACAGAAAACCCAGTATTTTCGAACAAAACCGGGAGGGTCATTGTCCTGAGCCGCACTGGAAACTTCGTAACCATTATCTCGTAAAGTTTTACCTGCTATGTCTTCAAGTCTACAGATCATTTCAGGATTAAAATAAGTTTTCCAGTTACCCGAATTGGAAACAAAACCGCTGGCTAATCTAACCCGTCCATCTGGCCATGCTGGTTGAAGCATTTGTTGATGAAAAGTCTCCCCAATAAACTCACAAACCTGTCGAAGACTATGCTCAGGCTCACGTACAAGTTCTTCGTACCTCAACTCGAAGTAACAATCATCCGGTAACGATAGCCCGGAAACTCGCGCGGTACGTAACGCATTCCTCCAGCGGTACACCGTCATTTCAGGCCGATAGTTCCAGCGCCGATTAAATGAGGCTGCAGCGTCTCGGCCATCGCGGATAATGTGCAAAAATTTGGCCTCGGGAAATTGCGCCTTAAGCAGAGGCAGGTGGAGGACGTGCATGGGAGTTTTCTCGCACCACCTTATTTTACCTTCACGTTTTGCAAAAAAACCAAAGACCCCATCAAAAACGGACGGTATGTTTCGAGGCCCGGCCAGCCAGGAATCCGGCAATGGAACGTCAACACCGCCATTCCAGGCGGTAAATACAAAGTCTTTTCGTATTTTGTCCCAGAGTTTACGAAAATTGTCATCCTTGTTGAGATCCCCAAATTTGTTCAGATTTTGCAAATAATAGGGCAGTATTTTAGTTTCCCCAGGAAACGCATATAAATTTGGATGTTGGTTCAAGCTTTTTACAAGAACACCTGTGCCAGAACCGTTCATTCCTACGACAAAAATCTGCCCGGCTGTTTCCTTCAGGCTACACTTTGGAGTATTCATCCGGTGAGCTCGCCTTCATTAAAACCATAGCCTAAATCGCCAAAGACTGGCTGCATCACTTCTATCAGTTTATTGCGATATTCATCGCTCCACTCATCAGAATATTGCTTGTTTCGTTTTGCAAAATCGATTTTCGGTGCGCTGGACATAGGTAAACCAACTTGCTGATACAGATGATGTATTGATTCCTCAGGTTCCAGCATGAAGTCTTCGTATTTCACCTCAAAATATCTACTTCCAGAAAGATTTGACGCCTCCGCTCGCATGGTTTCAATAATTCGCATCCACTGGAGTGCCGCGAGAATCCCCGGATCCCTATCATGCTTCGACCACACTTCCATATCTTGATCAGACAGACCACCGGTCCACCACGGACGCTCATAACCCCCATTGTGTTTCCAAAAATGAACATTCAACAATGATTGCACAACTTCGAGCCCATTTCGGATCACATGAATAAATCGGGCTTCTGGCCAAACACTGTTCAAATAGTTAATTCTTCCCGGGCCGGTCAGTTTTGCCGTCAAATACCGACGACCTTGATATTTTCTGGTTTTCTCCACCATGCCTGCCAATCGCTTTACCTCGCCAGACCCCGCGTCTATACCAAGCAAGTAGTCAGAAGCAAAATTCGGCCGGGAATGGACTGTCCAGAATTCATAGGACTCATCAGGACGTGGGAGGTATTTGTTGAGTATATTTTGGTCGTTAAACTGATTTTTGACTCCCCGTAACGACACAATTCGGTTATCTACCAACCTTCTTACCGAATTGACCACTGGAAACCTGGGAAACACCTTTGAGTAATTGGATATCCAGGCTAAATCTGGATGAAGCGCAAAATTTTCAAAAAAAATGGTGGTCCCACTCCGCGGAGCGCCTACAACAATTATTGGTTGAGATTCATGCATGCTCATACTCGGGTCAGTTGTTATTGCAGGATCGAATATTGTATCAATATGCCGTCAAGAGCGTACCAACCCTGCTCACAAATTGAAATTACCATTACGCAGCCCCTGGAATAGAAGAGGTGCATATAGTCTGAATATTGAGTTTCAACGTTCTTTATTACAACCTTATTACATTCGCGGAACATGCCTCTCACATCAAATCGGGGCTACTAATGGTTAAATTCTCTCAGTCCAAAGAGATCACCTCAGTGAATCTTTTGGGAAGCAGTACCAAACCAAGGAGAACACAATGAGTACGATCAGAAAATTTAAACAATTAGCAATGGTAGCCACTATGGGTTTAATGGCAACTGTATCATTCGCTGATCCGACGGATGTCGATTTTGGAGGCACACCAACCGGAGGATTCACATCGATTACAGTTGGTGACTACATATTCACGGTTACAGAGGGTAACGGTTTTATTAGCGATGCCAACAACATCATCGAAGCCGGAGATATCAAATTTCTTGGTATGGGTACCTCAACAACAGTTACCGTCACGATGGTTGGTGGTGGAGCATTTAGCTTACTAGGCGTGGATGTAGGTGGTTCATACGCTAACTTCGAACACTTGTGGGCGAACATGGTTAGCATTACATCTAGTGCCGGTGATTGGCTCGCCGACCTTACAGACGATGCTGCTGGTTATCACTTTCAGGACCTTTCTGGTGAAGGTGCCTTCTCGAACGTTACCAGTATTTCCTTCACAGGTCTTGGTGGCGGTATGGAATTTACGCTGGATAACCTGAATCTGGTATCAAGTGTTATCGCAGCAGCCCCTAGTGCAGGTGTTCCAGAGCCAGGCACACTGGGTGTACTTGCAGCATGTTTGATAGGGCTAGGTTTAATGCGTCGAAGAAAAACCGCATAAATCGAGATTGGATTAAAAAACCCGCCGATTGGCGGGTTTTTTTTGCTCGGCTAACCTCACCAATCCATATTTTGATCATATCCCAGCCGAATCAGATCTTTACCGTGCAGTTCTTTGAATCAGCGCCACATCCTTAAAACCATAGTGTTTGAATATTTGTCGGAAAATATTTTCTCCTTTCAACATTATGTCTTCATATTTAAACTCAAAAATGTTTGGGCCCCCATAATTCCATTCCACTATCTCTTTAAGAGAGGTAGTTGAACACCTTTTCATCTCAATCAATATGTATTCCTCAAGAGAGACAGACTTTAAATATTCTGGATAGCTCATATCAAGCAAGTCGCGCAGACCTAACAATGGCCGAATCTGTTCCCTATCTCCGGGAAGTTCCTTCATGGGTATTTGTGTCCACTCCTCATCAGTCCATAGATGGTAGTGATATGCTGATAACACGACGTCACGAACCATGGGAATACCAAAATCGTCAGAAATATTTCGAAGTACTGAACGAAACCAGTTGGTTCCAATTTTGTGGTGGACTGTATGAATTATTACGTGAGCGCTATTATCTTTGAAAGGATCATTGACTCTACGTTCTATGACACGAACAACACTACTCGCAAGCATCCATTTACTGATTCTTTGACCAATAGAATATTTATTCCTGTTCGAACTCATGTTTGTTTGAAACCCTTAATCCATTACACAGACTTTTTTGCTGCTACTCCAGCAAGGGTTATCAAATAGGATGTAGAAATATCCGGATCCAAATTGCACGCACATTTGAGTGTAATCACAATTAACATAATCAAAAAAACAGGCCCAATTACTATCCGCGTATTGGAATCTTCCCAGAACTCATAAAACGATGACAATCGGTATTTGCTCCGGAGTAGATTTCTGTCACAATACGCGCCCTTCCGGCCTTCGGGCTGTGGGAATCAGAAGAGGCGGGCTAAGCCCAGCAAGATAGAGTGACGTTTGCCATTCTGGGTAAAGGGTAATGAAGACAGGGCCTTAGGTCCAAAAAAGGCGCCCCGGTAACAATCCTGGGAAACAAATGCGGGAATAGCTCAGTTGGTAGAGCATCTGCTTGCCAAGCAGAAGGTCGCGAGTTCGAATCTCGTTTCCCGCTCCAATTCATCTATGCTTCTTCACTCGACTGCGCCGATATCAATCGCCCTTGGTGCAACCGTAAGACCCTATTGGCCATAGCTATAGTTTCAGGTCGATGAGCGATAATAATGCGCGTCATAGATAGGTCTTCAATTTGTTTCGCAATTTTTACTTCGTTATCCAGGTCAAGGTGACTCGTCGCTTCATCCAGCAACAGGAGAGTTGGTTGTTTATATAAGGCCCTCGCCAACAACAGTCGCTGAACCTGTCCGCCGGACAGGTTCGCACCCATGTCTCCAACCAAAGCGTTATACCCCATAGGCATCCTAATGATATCTGCATGGACGGCACTTAGCTGAGCGCATTTTTCTATTTTTAAGAAATCAGGTTCTGGATCAAAGAAGCAAATATTGTCTGCAATTGATCCCGCCAATAGTAAATCACCCTGCATCACAGCTGCTGTTCTTTTACGATATGCTTTTAGACCCATCTGATTAATGTCACAACCATCAATAAACACTCGGCCTGAATCGGGTTGTATCAGCCCCAAAACTATTTTAGCCAAAGTAGTTTTTCCGCTTCCGGAAATGCCCGTAATGGCTACACATTCTCCTGGCTTAATACTGGCATTCAGGTTTCTTAGGACATACTGACCATCATCCTGATAAGCAAAGCTTATATTTTCAAGCGTAAGCACCCCCTTACATTCAGTGCTTGCAAGACGACCATATTGATTCGTTTCCTGTGCAGTCAATGCAATGTCTGCAATTCGTTCAAGATGCAAACGCATCATTCGAAATTCAACTATTTGTTCGACAAAGTTGATAGTACGGTCAGTGAACTGATTCTTATACGCCAAAAATGCGAGCACCATGCCAATCGTTAGTTGCTTGTCTATCACCAGGGTCGCAGCAAGAAAAATTACCAGAATGTTTTCAAGCCCAAACAACACCCTATTCATCGCGTCGAATCCTATATTAAGTTTTCCAAGTCGTATTTCGGAATTGACCACCTCTACATATCGGTTCTGCCAAATAGTTCTACGCTGAGCTTCGCTTCCAAAGAGTTTTATTGTTTGAATTGCACGTATGTTTTCAAGAAAATTACTTTGCTCCTTTGCCTGGTTTTGAATGGATTCTTCTGTTGCTTCGTGTAAAGGTCGGTACAGCGACATTCGCAATAAGGAATAAGCCAAAACCACACTTGCAACAACCATTGTTAGCTTAATACTGTAAAGCAGCATCATGACAAGAACAGCAATTGACATAAGCCCATCTACGATAGTCTCAACCAACCCAGTGGAAATGCGCTCTCTGACCTGTGCTATAGACCCAAACCGGGAAACTATGTCTCCAATATGGCGAGCTTCAAAATACCGCATGGGTAAGTGAAGTAAGTGCTGCAATAAATTCACTCCCATCTGCATATTGAGCGAACTTGAAAGTCTCAATACCAGCCAACTGCGTGTTGACCAGGTCACCACGTTTAACAAACTAAGCAATCCGAAACCAAATGCCAGGACCATCAAAAGGCTTCTGTCCAGGCTTAGCAGAACGTCATCTACAACTATCTGCAAATAGTAAGGTGCTGCAAGAATGCATGCCTGTATGATAAAGGAGAGTATTAGCAGCTTAACCAGAGCACTTTTTATCCCGGTTATCTTGCTCCATAACTGGGACAACTGCATACGCCTCGGCTTCTTTGTCTTTTCAAAACCGGTTGTTGGTGTAAGCTCAAGCACAATACCGCTAAAATGCTCTGCAAATTCTTGCAAGCTCAACTTGCATCGGCCCTTAGCCGGGTCGTTAATCTGAATATTATTTCTTCGTATCTTAGTAAGAACTACAAAGTGATTCAGATCCCAATGTACGATACAAGGTAGACCAAGCCTGCTAATCTGCTCCAATGGGCATTTAAGGGCCCTGCTGGCCAAGCCCAAACCGTCCCCCAATTCAATAAGCTGCTGTAAAGTAGTTCCCTTCAAATTCGCTGAACATCGGTTGCGTATCGAATGCATATTCAGGTGATGCCCATAGTAAGATGCAACCATCGCTATAGAGGCAATTCCACATTCTGCAATCTCAGCTTGCAATATGAGCGGAACTCTACGTCTTGAAGAAAACTGCAATCGCTCCATTACAAATATTGTTGCTTCAGACATCAATGGAGTGTATTTTTTAGTTTGTAGACCGGATCCAACATCCATTCAATCAATGGGCGTCGGTCCAGAATTATGTCCGCCTGCAACAACATGCCATTTTTTAGAGGGAATTTTCTTTCGTAGCCCTGTATAAACTGGCTGTCCAACCGAGCCAGTATCTTATATACAGATTCCTGCAGGCGTATGGGTAGCTCCAATTCTTCGGGCATTACCAGAGCTTTGTCGATCCGAATTACTTTGCTCGTTAGGAACCCAAACCGCTGATGTGGAAATGCATCGAGACGCAACAAAACTTCATCACCTGTTTCAACCAAACCTGCAGAACGGGTTGGTAGCAGTAGCTCTGCTACTAACCTCGAACCTTCAGGTAGTATCTTTAACAAGGGTCTTCGCGCGCTGACAGATTCTCCTTCTACCATAAAAATTGACGCAACCACACCGCTCTGGGATGACTTTATAATTTTTCTATAGCGTGTTTTCGTTTCAATGATCGAGCGTTTAAGTACAGATTTTTTGTGGGCAATTTCTCTATATGCAGATTTGTATTTTTCAGGGAGCCGGTTCTTTTCAAAGCTCAGTTGTTCGAATTTTTCCTGCTGCGCCATCAGTGCTCTTGAGTTCACAATCGCGGCTTGCCTGGCATCCAGCAACAAACCCGTTTTTAGGCGATAATCCAGCTCAGATATATAACCACGCTCATACAATCGAGCATAATTCTCAGTTTGTGATGACAAAAGTTTTAACTTTTCTCTGGAAAAACGTTCACTTGTACGTAACATTTTCTGATCTTCCACAATCGCCAAAATTCGGTTGCTAATTCTGTTTAGTTCTTTTGTCTCCAACTGTTTTGATTGCTGCAGCTCCTCTTCCAATAATTTTACCTGTAACACCAGCTCTGAAAGAAGCTCCTCACTCAACTCTTCTCCAGTAGTCGTTTCCGCATGTGAAACAATACTTAGTAGAGGGGCACCCTCAGTCACGGTATCTCCTACCTGTACATATATGTGTTCAACGCTGCCATCGCGTGTCGGGTAAATTTTGATAACGCCCTTGTCTGGTCGCAGGAAACCTTGCACCGATTCCTTTCTTGAATAATGAGCGTTGAACACAAAAACAATAGCCGCAACAGAAATTGTGAAGAGAAGCAACACGGTTAGTTTAAGGGACATCGGTTGTGCCAAAGAAATGGCACCCTCTAGACGATGTGTCTGAGAATCGATTACCTGCTGCCTGAATAATCCGGTCATAAACAGTTTTCCATTTACCTTTGTGCTGGTTACTAACAATAGAATTATGTGGTTCAGGTAGAGTATATGCATCCAAGCAGGGTTGCCAGTTTTTGACCCG
>Ga0256847_1000751_pt1 | contig 18902 bp, 19 predicted proteins | sample TeddybearmetaG_FD_189099 | JGI IMG/M metagenome (GOLD analysis project Ga0256847, IMG submission 189099) | Hydrothermal vent microbial communities from East Pacific Rise, Pacific Ocean - Teddybear | ecosystem: Environmental > Aquatic > Marine > Hydrothermal vents | place: Pacific Ocean: East... | reverse complement strand
CTAACCTTTTTCTTTGATAATCGGCATATTTGCATAATTAGGAGATAATTTAAAGGGAAACATGATTCGGTTCTCTCAACCACCAAGAGAGGATCTAAAACAAGAGTCTGTTTTTTCAGGGGGGGGGTTGGATTAGTTACCCCATACAGCCTAAAAACTAAGTTATTTTCGCCAATTCAAATGTAAATATTTATGAACTATTTCCATAACATTAATTAAATATAGCTTAAAAACAATGAGTTATGCGTATATCGCACCAGTAATTACAGTTTGGACATATCGCTGATATGGTGTTATAGTAGTATACAACACTAATAAAGAGTTTAACCTAAATGAAAAGCATGTTCGTCTTGGTTAATAACAGCGCACTTCAGCCCTGTTCTAACATGGACGATGCGCTAACAGAGATATCTCAAGCGAGTAATTATGACTAGGATAAAGTGGAACGATCAACAGCCTATATTTAAACAGCTTAAAGAAAAGGTCATTGAGCTTATTATCGACGAGCAAGTCTGTGAGGGCGAGGCCGTGCCTTCGGTTAGACAAGTTGCCGCGGATTATCAAATTAATCCGTTGACTGTATCTAAAGCCTATCAAGAACTGGTTGATGAATCGATTTTGGAGAAGAGAAGGGGACTGGGTATGTTTGTAACTGTATCAGCGAGAGAAAAATTATTAGAATCTGAAAAACGCCAGTTTTTGGACATTGATTGGCCCAAAATTATTACACGTGTTGAACGACTTGGTTTGTCGCTGGAAGGTTTGATTTCTAAAAAAACAAGCAACGCCAAATCAACAAAAGGAGAGATAAAGCAATGAGTAGTTTGATTGAAGCAAAGAACCTGAGTAAGAGTTACGGCAGCCATCAAGCTTTAAAATCTGTCAATTTTTCCGTAGAACGCGGCCGAATTGTTGGTTTAGTGGGTCCAAATGGCGCCGGTAAAACAACTATTCTTAAGGCCATTTTAGGCTTAACTTCTTATGATGGCGAGTTGAAGGTTTTGGGCATGGATCCAGCCAGACAGAGACATCAAATCATGAAGAAAGTCAGCTTTATTGCAGATGTTGCCATCTTGCCAAAATGGTTAAAAGTTAAGGACGCGGTGCGATTTGTAACTGAAACTCATCCCAACTTTAATTTGGAAAGAGCTGAGTATTTCTTGTCCAAGACTAATATATCTAAGGAATCTAAAGTAAAAGAGCTCTCAAAAGGAATGGTTGCGCAGCTTCATTTAGCTTTAGTTATGTCCATTGAAGCTGAATTGTTAGTTCTGGATGAGCCGACGCTAGGGCTAGATATTCTCTACCGCAAAGAATTTTACAACCAGTTGTTGACTGAATTTTTCGATGAAGGTAGGAGTATTTTGGTCACGACTCATCAAATTGAGGAAATTGAAAATCTATTAACGGATTTACTGTTTATTAAGGATGGAGAGATTATTCTAAACGCAACCATGGACGAAATAGCTGATAGATATGTTGAAGTGATGGTTAGCAAGGAAAATACTCAACAGGCTGAAGCGCTTAACCCGGTAATGCAGCGTGATGTTTTTGGTCGAAAAGTGTATTTGTTTGATGGAGTTGATCGAGAAACGTTGGAGGCGGTTGGAGAGTTGCACTCACCAAGTGTTGCTGATTTATTTGTTGCAAAAATGCGGGAGAAAAACTAATGACTGTTACAACAATGAGTTCATTTAAAGCTCTAGTTATACGAGAATACTGGGAACACCGTCGAGCAATGTTAATAGCACCAGCATCAATCGCAGCATTTTTTGCCGGGTTGTTAATCCTGGGTGCGATTACCGGTGACATGGTTGCCACTAATAACGGGCACGAGTTTTTTATCATGGAACACCTGCCAAAGGCTGTAGAAGAATTTGAGAATTTGGGAGCTGAGGAACGCGAACAAGGTGTACAGATAGGTCTTTATGCCCCTAGGGTACTGTTTGGTTTTATCATGTTAATAATCTGTTTGTTTTATGCACTAGCATCTTTATACGATGAAAGAAAAGATCGCAGCATTTTATTTTGGAAATCATTACCAATTTCTGACACGTCTACTGTTTTATCGAAAATGGTTACCGTTTGTCTAGCAATACCCATTATGTATTTTGTTGTAACTACTGGATTTCAGTTGTTCTTGCTACTGTACGCTACCATTGTAGCGTGGTTTGGCGGCAGTTTAGGTGTAACAATTTGGACTTCGTCGAATCTATTCTCTGTATTATTTAACGGCTTGTTTTCTATGATTGCTGCAAGCCTATGGTTAGCACCTCTATGGGCGTGGTTGATCTTTGCTTCATCATGGGCAAAAAAGACCGCCTTTCTATGGGGCACGTTACCTATCTTTTTACTCTCCATAGCTGAGGCTTGGATTTTCCAAACCGGTGAATTAATAGAGATGATTGGTAGAAGAATAGCTGATGGGTTTATTGTTCTAAATTCTAACCTGAACCAGCTAGTGGGTAATGATATGTTCGAAGGTGACTCTATTGAATGGTATAACATATTCGGACAAATGGAATTATGGGGTGGATTAATTGTTAGTGGAGTGTTCTTAGCCGGTGCTATTTACATAAGAAGATTTAGAGATGAGTCTTGATTTAATATAAGACAAGCCTCATATAGAGCAAGTATGACAAGGACGTTGTTAATAGAACGTAGTTGTTACAAATATAACAATTGAAAAAAAGTGGTAAATGTGAGATTATTTACCCTTACGAGAAAGGTGAAAATTATGGTTCTTAATAGAAAAAGCGCGAAAAAAACCAGTCATGCCAGTTTAGTGATTGCGGTGACAATGTTTGTTGCAGTGGTGATTACCGTGCAAACGCAGGGGATCCCAACGGATTACTTGATAGAAAACGGTGCACAGGTATGTAAAGCAGGCTTGCTTGATCTATTTACTAAGCTACTTTGGTAAAGTAAATATTTTAGACTTTAACCCCACAATCCAATTTAAACAAAAACGGAGCTCGCTCCGTTTTTTATGTCCAAGGATGGACTGTATGCCGAAAAGAGCTAAGGATAGTGGTTCGGCGATGCTCATGGATGGACTGTCAGGATTTTGCTCCCGGCAAATCCTAAGTACCTACATCCGTATAGGCAATGCCGAAAAAAGCTAGCCACCACTCTGTATTTCTAGATTTTCTTTAGCTGAGCAACCACATAGGGCGCTACCACCACTGCCCACAGCAGAGTATCTTCCTGACAATGAGTTTTTATCCACTCTGTCGTTGCAAAGGCTATTTCAGTGTTACGAATGAGTTGTTTCACCTTCTTAGCGTTATTTTCAGATATAAGACTGGCAATATCAACTACATCAGCTGTAGTGTCCACAATTAGCAATTTTCCTTGAGCGAAACAAATTTGTAAGTCTTTCCAAGGGATTGCAGCGGTTTCTAAATTTAGTTTTTCTTTGAGGGTAAGGCTATCGGGCATGATATCTGGCTCAATCATAATTCGGGCGAAATAGGGCTCGATTCTGAAAAAAATCAATTATATCAGAGTTTTAAAGTGAAATTGAGCCTCGCTAGTGGTAATTAACAACAATTTAAATCGATTATTTTTGCAACTTTAACCAATTACTTACATCTTATAGGTGTAAGGCGATGTATTATTCAGCTTGCATTAAGGTATAACCCCTTAGGCTTATAGATGCTAGCTGATTAGTTCGGATTTGAGTCTCGTGAACAGATCGGTATGGCCTTAAAGCTGACCTTACATTCAACCTACTGGAGAGTCATATGAAACATTTCAAGATCTCACCTCTAAAACTAGTTATTCTTGCCATAACGGCGTTAAGTTTTTCAACCTCTGCTGCCGCTTCAGTCAAGATCGAACTGATCGACGGGAAAAAATTCACAGACTATGAACTATCTGGTCAATCACGGCTGAGAAGCCTAAAAACGATCAAGAAAGATTTGCATAAACTTTTTTCAAATTTATCGTCAGATTATTTGCAGGACAAACAGAGCTTAGAAATTGATATTACCAATATCGATTTGCCTGGTCGCATCCATTATGGCTTTGGTCATGCTAGTCAAGATATTAGAGTGATTAGATCCAGCGATTTTTATAGGGTTTACTTTACTTTTAGAGTCAAATCAGAAGATGGTAAAATTGTTCAGGAAGGACAACATCAGTTGAGAGAATTTCTTGATCTGAATACGAGTATTCATCATCGTAGAAATCACTCTCGAGGAAATGTTGGCTTTTATAAACAGCCACTTAAAGAATGGTTCAAAGAAACCTTTACCGGCTAAGCAAAACCTCCAGCAAGATATCGGGGATACGATGGGTTGTATTCCTGTATTTAATTATGTCTTAACAAAAATAGGTTAAAAGAATCTTTACTGCTCAATCACTGGATTGAATTCTATTCTTAATGGCTATTAACATGCCCAATCCAATAAAAGCGCCAGGCGGCAAAAGCGCGAATAAAAATTTCTGCTCGGTTATATAAAAATGTAAGGTTAGTCCTTTCGCCCATTCGCCAAACAATAAATGTGCACCATCAAATAATGTTCCTTGACCAATAAATTCTCTCATAGCTCCTAATATTACAAGAACGAGCGTAAATCCGATTCCTTGTGCTAAGCCGTCAATAAAAGATGGCCATATTCTATTCTTACTGGCAAAGGCTTCTGCTCTACCGATGATCATACAATTGGTGACTATCAAGGGAATAAATATTCCAAGAACTAAATATAGCTCGTAAGTAAAGGCGTTCATCATCAATTGAATATTACTTACAAATGAAGCGATTAACAGGACGAAAACTGGGATCCGTATTTCTTTGGGGATATGATTTCGAATAAGGGAAACAGTTAGGTTCGAACCGACTAACACGAAGGTTGTCGCAATTCCCAAACCGAGTCCATTGATCATGGAACTAGTAACCGCGAGTAGTGGACAAAGACCTAGTAGCTGTACTAAAGCAGTGTTGTTATCCCACAAACCATTGACAACGATTTCCCTGATTGGAGCCGTGTATGTTGTATTTAGCTCATTCGTTTCTGATTCAGTTTCTGATGTTACTGCAGATGATGGCGTAGTTTCTGAATCGTTATTCATTGTTCGCCTCGCAATTACTTTGTTGCGAAAACAATAAGCTATCCTTTAGTTGATAAAAAAGTAAGCTTTTGCGTACAGCTCTAATGACCGCGCGAGGGGTAATGGTAGCACCCGTAAGTGCATCAAACTGCCCACCATCTTTTTTGACTCTCCATTTCTTTTCTTCAACGTTGGAAAGTGATAATCCTACAAATTGATTAAGCCAATTACTTTTCTTTCGCTCTATCTTGTCTCCTAGTCCCGGTGTTTCTTGATGAGATAGTATATTCACTCCAAGTATTTCGCCTTTTTCTGTTAAAGCTACCGCAAGATCTATACGCCCGGAATAACCGTCGGGAGCTACCGTGGTTAGCATGAGTCCATAATTGGAAGAGGGTGCTACGTTTTCGTTATTTTGTGTAGCAAAGTTTTGTAGAGAAACAACTCTCATTCGATAAACCTTTTGTTCGATTTTGCTGCCGAGCATTGCAACATCATTAATTAGCAGGCAATCCTCGTAGACAGCATTATTATAATTTTCTGCTGGAACGATTTGATTGAGTTGGCGAATCATTGATAGCTCGACTTCTTCTGCAATTTTATCTTTGGTGAATAAGTGAGTTATTGCAATCAATCCGGTAGAAACTAAGGCAAAAACCGCCAACACAAGAGCATTCTTAAACGAAGCACGTTGGATACTTATTTCATTGTTATTTTCAATTGACATGATTATTTATCTGACCGGGCTTCTTCTGTTTAGTCTTTTGTAGGTCATGTCCGTAAACTCTTGGTTTTGTACAATGGTCGATAGTGGGCACTGCAATATTTAACAGTAATACTGAGAATGCGATGGCGTCAGGGTAGCCACCAAACGTTCTAATAATAACAATAGTAAATCCTATTAATGCGCCGTATATTATTTTTCCTTTGGGCGTAGTTGCCGCACTAACCGGATCAGTGGCTATAAAAAAGGCGCCAAGCATCATTCCACCGGTTGCCCACTGTAGCCACGGAGGTAAATAAAGTTGATCATCAATAAGGTAAAATAAACTTGCGGTTAAAAATACGCTTGCTAGTATTGTAATTGGAATCTGCCATTGTATTAACCTATTGGCTAGTAAGAAAACCCCTCCTAATAAGAAGCTAAAATTTATCCAAAACCAGCCGTTTAAGTTATCAAAAAAATATGTTTGCTGCATAATTTCTGAAGACATCAGACCTAGGGATAGTGCTGTTTTGTTTTCGTCTAGTGGGGTTGCCATGGTATAGCCATCAGCAAGTTCACGGAATGATTGTAGGGTATAGCCATCGCTAGTTTCAAAAAGGAAAGTAAGTTGTATGCTCTGTAAAAAATTAGGCACATCATTGGATACTTCAGAAATAGGAAGCCACGCTGTCATCTCTACCGGAAAAGAAATTAGCAATAGTACATAACCCACCATGGCTGGATTAAATGGATTAAAACCTAAACCTCCATATAACTGCTTGGCTATAATGATTGCGAAAGCAACGCCGACAAAACTCATCCACCAAGGCAGCATGGGTGGTAGTGCCAACGCTAATAAAATCCCAGTTAATAAAGCAGAGTTATCTGATAATGTTTGCCTAATAGGCTTGTTGCGTAATTTAAGAACAAACGCCTCCGTAGCCAATGCATAAATCATACAGAGGCTGACGTTGATTAGAACGCCCCAACCTAAAAAATAAAAAGCAGTGAAGATCCCTGGCAGTAATGCGAAGCAGACCAACAACATAATCTTACTAGTCAGTTTACTCGGCGCACTTAGAATAGTTGGAGATGATGAAGAGGTATTCATTAACTCGTATTCTCCCTGTTCTTTTTAACTCTTGCGAGTGCGTCTTGAATTGCTGTTTTTTTACCTTCAGGATCTTCCGGTTTTTGTTCCGCCGCTTTTCTTCTAGCGGCTGCGGTTTTTCGTCTTTTGGCATCTAGCTCAAATTTTTCTCGAATCAACCTCACCTCTCTATTTTCGAAACGCTGTTTTGCTTTGTCGGAATTGATAAGTTTAATGCTATTGGATTGAATTTGAGATTTTGCAAAACGATAATAACCTACCAAAGGTATTTCGCTAGGACAAACATAACTGCAAGCTCCACACTCGATACAATCAAATAGCGATTGTTGTTCAAGCTCATTCCATTGCTCTGTTTTAGCAAACCAATAGAGTTGTTGAGGGATTAACGAGGCAGGACAAACGGTTTCGCACTGACCGCATCGGATACAAGCTAAATGACCATCAGGTAATAAGCTGAGTCGACTGTTGATTTCGCCCTCGGTTAGGTTTTTTGTTGTGTTAAAAATAATACAGTTAGTTGATTTATTGGTTGGAATCGCAGTGTCATTGATTAATTGTCCCATTAGTGGACCGCCAAAGATGATTTCATCGGTGCTAGTTAGATCGATTGCTAACTGGCTTGAAATATGTTCGATTGAAGTGCCAAAGGGTATCCAGTAATTCCCCGGATTTCCACAAGCGTTTCCAGTCAGGGTTACTAATCGTTCGGTTAGCGGAAAACCATCGACGACCGCTTTTTTAATGGCATACAGAGTCGCCGGATTTTGAACGATGATGCCGAGAGAGGCAGGGTAACTTTTGTTCGGTACTTCTTTGCCCGTCAATAATTGAATAAGCTGCTTTTCGCCGCCGCTAGGATATTCAGTCGGCGCGACTATTATGTTGATAGTAGGATTTGTGCTCTTGTGCGATTGTACAATCGATGTTTCAAGCGCCAGGATCGCTTGGGGTTTATTATCCTCGATACCAATCAAAATTTTATTTGCCTCTACTATTTTGGCAGCAATTAATGCTCCTTCAAGGATTGCATCGGCTTGCTCAATCATTAAACGATGGTCGCAAGTAATATACGGCTCGCACTCCATGGCATTGATGATCAGGGTATTTATGGATCGTTTATAAACAGCTAGTTTGATATGTGTTGGAAAAACCGCTCCGCCTAATCCTACAATCGCTGCTTCCTCAATCCTATGGAGCAATACATCGGATGATTCTGATTGCCAATTATCAAAGGGTTTTAAGAATGGATTTTTTGACTGATTTTCGGTTTTCTTAATGCGTATTGATAATGATTTAAGTCCCGAAGGATGCCCTAAATTTTGTTCTGAAATTTCTAGCACTTCGGCATCATAAGGAGCATGAGATTTTGTCTTAGCGCTAGAATTTGAGTTGCTTTGAATCATTAAAGCTTGTCCAAAATGGACTTGATCGCCAATACTAGTCCTTTGCTGATTATCCAGCTCATGCTTATTATGATTGGCGGCTGTAGAATAAAGCGGTAATAATAATTCATTTGCTAGTGGAATAATTTTAGAAACCGCATCCGCCGAGAACAACTTATTTTGTTCAGGATGAATGCCTCCATGAAACTCATATTTCGAAAACTTGATGATGTTGGTTTGGTTAATCATTAATCTTGTCTTTGCGTCATTTTATGAAACGTTTTTAAAAGGAATCAAATGAAGATCATGATCAGTACTGGCTGCATTACTACCTGGTTTAGTCCAAGTCCAGTTATTGAGCGTAGCTTGTACATAAGGCATTTCAATACAATCAACCGGGCAAACCGGTGCACAGAGATCGCATCCGGTACATTCAGCCTCAATGACCGTGTGCATTAGTTTAGCTGCGCCAACGATCGCATCAACCGGACAAACTTGAATACATTTTGTACAACCGATACAATCTTGTTCAATGATCACTGCAATTTGTGCGAGGCTTTCCTCTCCACAACTATCATCAAGTGCTATAACATCAAGTTCCAAAAGTTCGGCTAAAGATTTTATTCCGGCTTCACCTCCCGGCGGGCAACGATTGATTGCTTCGCCTTCTACAATTGCTGTCGCGTAAGGTTTGCATCCTGGGTAACCACACTGACCACATTGGGTTTGCGGCAAAACTTGATTTATTTGATCAACTATAGGATTTACAGAGACGCGATATTTTACTGATGCAAAGCCGAGTAGCGCTCCACAAACCGCAGCAAACAAAGTGAGCAGTAGTGTAGCAAATAGTATGTCCAATAAAGCGTCGGTCATTAGAGCAAACTTATCTTGAATAAGATCAAATTCTCACCAATCCGGTAAAGCCCATAAAAGCTAACGACATTAAACCAGCGGTAATTAATCCGATGGCTGCACCTTGAAAAGGCATCGGTACATCAGCAACTGCGATCCTCTCTCGCATCGCGGAAAATAATATGAGTACTAAGGAAAAACCGAGCGCTGCTCCGAATCCGAAGACAATTGACTCGATAAAACTGTGATCTTTATTGACGTTAAGTAGTGCTACACCCAGAACGGCGCAGTTGGTAGTGATCAAAGGTAAAAATATCCCCAAAATTCGATAGAGCATCGGACTCGTTTTTTGTAAAACTAATTCGGTAAATTGTACAACAACGGCAATCACCAGAATAAAGGATAAAATTTGCAGATATTGGAGATCAAAAGGTTCGAGGATAAAGTGGCTGATAAGATAACTTGCCATCGACGCCATGGTAAGAACAAAAGTGGTAGCGGCTGCCATGCCTACGGCTGTTTCTACTCGATTGGAAACGCCCATAAAAGGGCAGAGTCCAAGGAATTTAACTAGTACAAAATTATTGACTAGTACTGTGCTGATTAATAGTAATAGTAAATTGCTCATAGGTTATTAGAGTTTTGATTAATGGATCATTTTTCAAATATTAATTCTTAATATTTTGAATTCAATTACGATTCTTATTTCTTAAGACTCTTGGTTTTTAAATAATGGCGGATCCCTAATACGGTAAAAAATATAAATCCCCACAACGCGACTAGGCGAATAAATGCGCTAATAATCGTGCCACTACCTTCAACTTCCGCGTTTAATAATGCGGTAATAACTAATGGGGCATAAGTACCCGCGTCTGTCACAAGATCGGGTGTAAACGCTCCTACCGCAAGGAAGCTTATAATCGCAAACTTAAAATTCCAATTTAGGTTTTTAATTTTATAAGTAATCATAACCAACAGGCATAAACCCAAGACTAAGTATACTAGCCAAGCTGTACCATAAAGATCAAAGGTTTCCATTACTTAACGTTCATCCCGGCTTTCGCTCCATCATCTGGATTTAATAACCAAAGCTCTTGACCGCCCGGCCCGGCAGCTAAAACCATGCCTTCTGACATGCCAAAGCGCATTTTTCTCGGTGCTAGATTGGCCACCATTACGGTGAGTTTTCCGACTAAATCTTCTGGCGCGTAAGCTGATTTAATACCAGCAAAAACTTGTTTCTTTTGATCTCCGATGTCCAAAGATAATTTCAATAATTTGTCAGCACCTTCAACATGTTCAGCGGCCACTATTGTTGCCAGTCTGAGATCTATCTTATCGAAGTCTTCAAATTGAATTTCTGGCTTGATAGCATTTGAATTTCTGTCTTTAGAAGCGCTTTTAGATTTCGTTTTTTTATCTCTTGTTTTGGATGAGGTTATAGCAGAATCTACAGAGGAAGCAACCATCGCTTCAACCTTTTTTAGCTCAACTCGTTTCATCAGTACTTTAAACTGATTGAGTTGGTGGGAAGTAAGTGGCGTGAAAATATCTGACCAGATTAGCGGTTGAATATTTAAAAATAATTCAACTTGTGAAACCAAGTTAGGTAGCACTGGTTTTAGATAAACACTTAGTATTCTAAAAAGATTTATTCCCATTGAACAAACTTTAAGCGCATCATCTAGTGTCGATTCATTTTTTGCTAGTGTCCAAGGAGCTTTTTCGTCGACATAGGTGTTGGCTTTATCAGCAAGCCCCATAATAAACTTTGACGCTTTTCCATAATCTCGATTTTCAAAACTATTTTGAATTTCTATTGCAGTGTCCTGAAACTCTTTTAGTAATTCTGGTTGATCAATATCAGCATGTAAAACCCCACCTGCTTTTTGAACAAGCTTTGCACATCGACTGGCGATGTTAACGTATTTATTAACCAGATCCGAATTCACTCTTTGAACAAAGTCTTCTAAATTTAGATCAAAATCGTCTATTTTACTCGAGAGTTTTGCCGCAAAATAATAACGTAGACATTCTGGATTTAGATGTTCAAGATAAGTTGAAGCTTTTATAAACGTCCCCTTAGACTTAGACATTTTTTTACCGTTAACGGTTAAAAAGCCATGGGCAAAAACAGCGGTTGGTGTCCGATAGTCTCCAGCACTCATGCAAGCGGGCCAAAATAAACAATGAAAGTTGATAATATCTTTGCCGACAAAATGATAAAGTTCTGCTTCGCTCTCTTTGCTCCAAAAGTCATCAAATTCTAAGCCGGAGGTTCGATCACACAAATTTTTAAAACTTGCCATATAGCCGATGGGGGCATCTAACCAAACGTAAAAGAACTTGTTTGGCTCATCCGGGATCTGATAACCAAAATAGGGTGCATCTCTTGAGATATCCCACTCTTGCAATCCTTCATCTAACCACTCATAAAGTTTATTACTCATTTGCTGACTGACGCCAGTTTTGAGCCAGATTTTTAGCATGTTTTCGAAATCTTGGAGTTTGACGAAGAAATGCGCTGATTCTTTCAAGATAGGGGTAGCGCCTGAGACTGCTGATTTAGGGTTTTTCAGATCCGTGGGGTTATAGGTTGCGCCACATACATCGCAATTATCGCCATACTGGTCGGCAGAACCACACTTTGGACAATCGCCTTTAACAAAGCGATCCGGCAAGAACATTTGTTTTTCAGGATCAAATAATTGATTGATAGTGCGCTTAACAATATGCCCTTTGGCTAGTAGCGCATTATAAATAGTCTCGGTGTAGTGCTTGTTTTCGGGGCTATGGGTTGAATGAAAATTATCAAATTCTACTCCAAAACCATCAAAATCCTTTTTGTGATCTTTATGACTTTTCTCGATCAATTCTTCTGGTGTAATCCCCTGTTTTTGAGCGCTAAGCATGATTGGCGTGCCATGGGTGTCATCTGCGCAAACGTAGTAGCACTCGTTGCCAATTAGTTTTTGAAAACGAGACCAGATATCAGTTTGCACGTATTCCAACAAATGACCGATATGAATAGGACCATTGGCATAGGGGAGGGCGCTTGTTACAAGGATCCGACGTTCGCCATTTGGCTTTTTGCTGTTTTGAGTCATCGACTAGTGATTCTTAAAATCTGGCATGTAATTAATATTGTCACTATAACCATTTTCACGTTATTTTTCATCCAAATAGGGGAAATAGTTTGATATTAAAAGAGTCTGATTCCACTACAAAATGTATAGGTATGGTGGGCTATTAATGAGGTATAATCGCCTCCAAATTACACAGATTAGCATATGTCGATGTCAACACCACAGTCCTTAGAACAACAAACTCTTTTAGATCTTATTTCTGATTCAAATTTTGCTCATTTCCCTCAAAACCTTAAACTGGCTGGTTTTTTTAAGGATATGAGCATCGCCGAGTCAAAAGTGACGGTTCGTTTTCGTTTCCCTTTCCCGTGTAATGGTCTGATTGAGCCTTTAACTAGCGAACTGCTCGGGTTGTTTGATGGTGTATGGCCGGATAGTGAATTTAACATTGAAATAGCACAGCATTTGGTAGCGTACGAAACCAAAGCGGGCGTAGAGCCACTTTCTAAGGTTAAAAACATTATTGCGATTGCTAGTGGTAAGGGCGGCGTAGGCAAGTCAACTACCAGTGTAAACCTGGCGTTAGCACTACAAGCTGAAGGTGCAAAAGTTGGTGTGCTTGATGCAGATATATACGGACCCAGCGTGCCGATAATGCTTGGCATTCCCAATGCCAAGCCTGTCTCTGAAGATAAAAAGACTATATTACCGCTAAAAGCCCATAAAATTGAATGTATGTCTATTGGTTTTCTAGTCGATGAAAAACAAGCTATGGTTTGGCGGGGCCCTATGGCTTCTTCAGCGCTTCAACAGATTGTTAGAGATACTCAATGGGGCGAGCTAGACTATTTAATTGTCGACTTACCTCCGGGTACAGGAGACATACAACTCACCATGGCGCAGAAAATACCGGTTACCGCTGCGGTGATTGTGACAACGCCACAGGATTTAGCGTTGGCGGATGCGAAAAAGGCCATTGCCATGTTTGAAAAGGTCAAAATTCCCGTTATGGGTGTTATTGAGAATATGTCGACTCATATTTGTGGTGAATGCGGTCATCAAGAGGCAATATTCGGTGAAGGTGGTGGTCAGTGGATGTCAGACGAATATGATATTCCTCTGTTGGGTCGATTACCTCTGAGTATGAAAATTCGAAGTCAGTTAGATGAAGGGATCCCGGCAATAGCTGACAATCCTAACAGCGAGATTAGTAATACTTATCGTCAAATCGCGAGGAATCTTACAGCTAACTTATCGGTGCTAGGCAAAGATTTTTCAAAAGGGGTTGAAACTATTAGTGTGGCAAGCTGGAAGCCTAAAGGTTAAGGGATTAAAGGAATTTTTACCACGGAGGCACGGAGAAGGGAATGAGGGCAGGTGTGGATTTTGCTATAGAATTCTGTCATTTCGAGGAGATACGATGTGGTAATCTCAATGAACTTGGTACGATATTTAAGTAGAATAAAATATGGCATTTGATGATTCTTATTTTTTAGAAAGAGCAATACACGCAGGTAAGCAATCCCATTGTGTTTCCAAGCACGTTGGATGTATCGCAGTGCTTGATAAGCGAGAAATTTTGACCGGCGTAAACGGCACTCCGCCTGGTTTTGATAATTGCGATGAGGTTTTTGAGAGCAATTGCGATGAACATAATCCTTGGACTAAACTACACGAGCTACATGCAGAGACGAACTTAATTGCGTATGCGGCTAAAAAAGGCATATCGCTTGAAGGAGCGACTATTTATTGCAGTCATGAACCGTGCACCGATTGCCTCAAAATGTTGACCGCAATAGGCGCGAAAAGAATTGTTTTTAGAACGATATTTTTAGCCAATGATCTCAATCGTGACGCGAGGAATGAATATATTAGTCGTTGTAAAATTCCGATTGAGTATTTACCTGAGGCTTGATTGAATCAACGTAGCAGGATGGGTGCTAAATCCTAGCTCATATCTAATTCCTAAGCCTAAGCGCATTCAAAACAACCACCAATGAACTCAAACTCATCCCAATAGCCGCCAGCCAAGCAGGAACAAATCCCATTGCGGCGAATGGAATTGCAATAAGATTGTAGGCAATCGCCCAACTTAGGTTTTGTTTGATAATAACTTGGACTTTATTAGCGATTGAAATTGCTTTTGGAATTACTGTTAAATCCTCTGAGACTAATACCGCATCGCTTTTTGTTTTTGAAAGGTGGGAGCTACCCGCTAAACTGATACTTACATTCGCTGATCCCAACGCACCTAGATCATTAAAACCATCGCCCACCATCATTACGCTTTGCTCACGTTTTTGTGCTGCGCTTATCGCGGTTAATTTTTCCTCCGGTGACGCATCAGCCATTACATCATTTATACAAAGTTCCTTACCGACTTGTAGCCCCGCTTGCTGAGTATCACCGGTTAGCATTGTTATATGGCAGGTCTTTTTAAGCGCCTGAATACTCGCTAGGGCTGTAGGTTTTACTTTGTCCTTTAGTTGGAATATAGCGATTAGCTTGCCGTTCTCTGACAAGAAAACAGCCATGCCCTTGTATTTTTTTGTGTGTTGTAAAAAATTTTGTTCTAGCTCTACAACTTCTTTTTCGTGTTGTTTTCTATAGAGATAATTTAGTTCAAATACATCTTTGTCATCGGCTATTAAGAACTCTGCTTTGCCGAGCAAATAACGCTTGTCGTTTAGATTGGCGATAACGCCTTGACCTATAATTTCTTGTTTGTTAGTGATATTTATTTTGTCATCGGGTAATAATTCGATATCCGGAATGTTCTTAAAAGCATCGGAAATGGGGTGACTGGAAATCTCTTCTAATTGAGATGAAATTCTTAGCAGTTGAGTGTCTGTATAGTCAGAATAGTTAAGCACTTTTTCAATTGAAATACGTCCTTCAGTAAGCGTGCCTGTTTTGTCGAAAAATATGTGTGAGATACGACTGAGTTCTGTCAACGTTGCTGAGTTTCTAATCAAAAAACCCAGATCCGTCAGTTGGGATGTTGCTGCAGCGAGTGCCGCTGGTGTCGCTAAGGATAATGCGCAAGGACAACTAACCACCAAAATGGAAAGCGCAATATCAAATATTCGGTCGGCATCGGTAAACCACCAAACAGCTGATGTAAGAACAAGGATCAATAACAAGGTAACTACATACCAATGTGATATTTTGTCAGCAATAGAAACTGAATCTGGTTTTAAATTCTCGGCTTCTCTTTGCAAATCAATCAATTGATTTATTTTGCTGTGGGTAAAATCTTTGTTAACCAACATAGTTAACGCGGCTGACTGATTAGTTGAACCGCTGATTAACGCATCATTAGGCTGTTTGTTTATGGGTAAAAACTCTCCCGTCATTACTGCTTCATTAATATCGGCTGGATTTTCTAATAGGATCCCATCAACTGGAATAACTCCACCTGCAGGGATAATTAATTTATCTCCTTCGACAATGTTAGTGACAGGAATACTACTAAATGTCTCATTTAATTCTTCATCAGTAGTAATTTTTTTAACGGATAAAGGAATAAGTTGCTGAAAGTTCGTTTGTTTAAGCACTGAGAGATAGCGCGCTCGATGCTCTAAAAACCGACCAATAAGCAAGAAGAAAGTGAACATCACCACAGAGTCGAAATAGAAACTATTTTTATCTGCGAGCAAGGAATAAATACTTGAAAAATAGGCGCTTAAAATCGCTAAGCTCACAGGAAAGTTCATGCCTAATCGCTTTGTTTTCAAATTATTCCAAGCGCTTTCAAAAAATGGCCGAGCGGAATAAAACACAACCGGAGTAGCAACAAGAAAGCTTAACCACAGGAAAAACTGACGGTAGGAATCTTCGATATCTTGATCGTCACCTATGTAAACCGCCAATGCATAGGTCATCACTTGCATCATTCCTATGGAAGCTACTGCAAGTCTTTTAATAAACTGTCGGTTTGTCTTTTCAAAAATTTCAATTCGCTCGTTTTCATTAAATGGATAGGCTCTGTATCCTATGCTGTTAAAGGTTTTAATAATATCGCTCAATTTATTCTTATATTTTTTATCGGTAGACCATTTTAGTACTGCTCGTTGAGTCGTTACGTTAACCGATATGCGAACTACAGAATCAATTTTACTAATTGTTTGTTTGATTAGCCAGCCGCAAGCGGCACAGGTTATACCTTCAATGCCTAATTCAATACTTCTTATACTTGACTCTACGTCACTCACATTTGGCTCATCTGCACTTTGGCTAATCTGCTTGAGTACATCAGGTGAATCGTATGCATCAATGGATTCGAGTTCGCTAGGTACTAATTCTCGCGCTTTCTGATTGTCGCCATCTCTGAATTTATAGAAGGAATCTAATCCATTGCTAGACAATACCTCCGCGATGGATAGACATCCGACACAGCAGAAGCTCCTTTGTCCACCTAGCAAACGAGTGCTAAAAGATGATGTGGAAGGATTGGGTAAACCGCAATGAAAACAGTTGGGCTTCATTGTCTACTCAGTGGCGTTGGTAATATGTAATTCTTAAAGAAAGGATCATAACGCTATCAGCCTAGCATTAAGGCTCTTTAGAATCGATGACTAGGCTGGTTTTGTTGGGATAGAGCCAGCGAGACTTCATTAGCCAGACTTTGTCGCGGTCCTCTAAACTTATGTGCCAGTATGCATTTGCTAGATCTGAAAATTCTCCGACGTAATCATTGCCAGATAGTTTGGCTAGATGTATGGTTTTGTCTTTGCTTTGTAAGGTTGGATGGAAAAAGTTTAGAATTAATTCGCCGGGTAACCCCTTATTTTGTTTTGACACTGAGTCTGAATCCGGATCTGGATTAAGATCTAGGTTGGGCTTGGAATGGAGAGAAATAACGATTAATTTCGATTCTGATTGAATTTCTATTTTTGCGACAAGAGAAAGAGTACCGGCCAAGCTAACGCGATCTAAATTACTATTAATGGCTAAACCTTTTTTATAGTAGTCGTCTTGGACCAAACTATCAGAAGTATTGTTGGCAATAATGAACGTCGTTACTCCAGCAATCACGGTAAAAAAAGGTATTGCTATAAGCGCCCAAGGCCACCCCTGTTTGTACCAGGGCTGAGTATCTAAACCATTATATTCTGTGCTCATGATTTTTTTGGTCCTAAAAATTTAGCATTTGTGGAGGTTTTGTATTTTTCACCGCTCATTGCTTGTAGCACAAATTTAATATCATTGGAGCGACTAGTCAATTCGTCTGCTGGTATACGCAGTCGAATAGGTAGAACATAAATCTCTCCCGATTCAATTGATAATTTACTTTTACCAACTAGCAAGATTGAAGCAAATCCAGTTGCGGACAACTCAAAATCCTGCTTGCGTTGCGACATGTTAAGTATTTTTAAGGTATAGGTGTTTTCTATCTCACCTGAAAAAGTCTCGGTGAACAAGTTGTTACGATCTCGAATAACGTTGATATCAATTGGTACACGATTGGATAGTAGATAAATAAATGAGCTGACTACTAGCGTAAAGATACTAATGTAGTAAATTGTACGAGGCCGCCAAAATTTAGTTTTTAGTTTACCATTTGATTCTTCTTCAACTTCTGTTGTGTACTTAATTAATCCTTTATCATAACCCATTTTATCCATTATATTGTCGCAAACATCGATACATGCGGCACAGGCAATACACTCATATTGCAAGCCATCGCGGATATCAATGCCGGTAGGGCAGACTTGAACACACTGATGGCAGTCAATACAATCCCCGAGTCCTTTTAACTGGTACTCAGAATTTTTTTTGCGTTTGCCTCTATTTTCACCACGTGTTTTATCATAAGAAATAATGAGCGTGTCTTTGTCAAACATGGAACTTTGAAAGCGAGCATAGGGACACATGTGCAAACAGACTTGTTCCTTAAGCCAACCAGCGTTTCCATAAGTAGCTAAGGAATAGAAGAGCACCCAAAACCACTCCCACGATCCTAGAGTCATTTCAATGATACCTGTCCCTAACTCTTTGATAGGAGAGAAATAACCGACGAATGTATATCCGGTGAAAAGTGCAAAGCTCACCCAGAGAAAATGCTTAAGCGATTTGCGAGTTATTTTGTTGAGGTTCCAGGGACTTTTGTCGAGCTTCATACGTTTATTTCGATTGCCTTCGACCAATTCTTCTATCCATAAAAAAGTTTCTGTCCACACAGTTTGTGGGCATGCATAGCCGCACCAAACTCGTCCTGCGATAGTCGTAAATAAGAATAAACCAATCGCTGCGATAATAAGAAGAAGGGTAAGGTAAATGAAGTCTTGAGGCCAAAAGGTTACCCCAAAATAACGAAACTGGCGTGCAGGGAGATCAAAAAGTACCGCTTGGTCGCCGTTCCATGTGAGCCAAGGCGTTATATAATAACAACCTAGTAATAACAAGACCGTTAATATTCGTAGTTTTGCATAAACGCCATTAACTTGGCGCGGATAGATTTTATCTGGCGAAACGTAAAGATCGCGATATATTATTTCGCCATAATCTTTTTCATTCTCTTTGCTAGACATGGGCAAACCCTCTTTGTTCGCCTTATTGATTTAAGCGAACAAATCACTATTTTAAATAGGAGCGATATTTAGAATTGTCTTTCGTTACTGATTAGAAAAACTATAAATATAAGCTGATACTAGGTGAATTTTTTCCTTACCCAGCAAACTCATATGGGCAGGCATTTCGCCAAC
>Ga0256847_1000750_pt1 | contig 18915 bp, 14 predicted proteins | sample TeddybearmetaG_FD_189099 | JGI IMG/M metagenome (GOLD analysis project Ga0256847, IMG submission 189099) | Hydrothermal vent microbial communities from East Pacific Rise, Pacific Ocean - Teddybear | ecosystem: Environmental > Aquatic > Marine > Hydrothermal vents | place: Pacific Ocean: East... | reverse complement strand
AATCTTTATCGTTAGGTATAAAGTATGGCCTTATTCTTGGTATAGCAACAGGTGTGTCAATGGGGTTTGGGTCGTACTGTTACATGCCAATTCCACTGAGTCTGGCATTTAGTTGGTTTATTGGTAGCTTAGTTGAAATAACTCTAGCAGGTATCATCGTTGGCTATATGGTTAAATCACTCGAAGAACAAAAAGCCTAACCTGGTGGTCAACATGACCCTAATGCCTCTAATGCCAAGTGCAAAGTGAGCCTGTCGAAAAGCAGGGAAATATCTGTTTTTAGGCGCGAATTTTTCTAAGAAGAATAGGTGGTTTATGTTGGGATTGTTTTTTATGCTTTCTGGTTTAATTGTCTTATTTCGTGTGAAGAGTAATAAATATAATCTTGTTATTGACTAATTCACTGTGATTCAGGGCTACTAGGTGGTAGCCAGCTTGTTTTTAAGTGTTTTCCAGGTACCCTTAAACATGGCGCGATTATTGAGAATAGTTTTTCCTAGCCAGTTCTTGCATATCATACATTGAGGGAATAATAGACAAGATTTATTCGAGTCTGAAGAGGATTTTCTTCGAATAAAAAAAGGTGACTTCAGATATTCTTTATCAAAATCTGTGTGTTCTTTACATGCCTTTGTCATTATCCTAGAAAAATCAGTTGACCGCTTAGTATGTGCAAAAGCTATTGAATAGAGTGTTGAATTTAGTTTATCCATTTTCACCTGTTGGGTGGGAGATATTCGCTTTACGCTGTCGAAAATGCAAGGAGCAATTTTCTACCACGCCCAGATTTTCCACAAAATACGTACTCAACTGATTTTTCTAGGATTATGAGTAACTATTTTCATCTAGTAAACAACAAAGAGTAAAGCGTTTTCTAGATGTGCCAAAGGTTTAGGGTAAATGTCTTCTGTTTTAGTTTCGATATAAAGAGATATACTCCGACCAAGTTGGCAACTCCCCAAGCTTCCAAGGGTTGGGTAAGAAAAAAGGGTGAATTAAAAGCGCAGTTTTTATTAAAATGTTTCTGATTTCTTTTTTGCCATGTATTAACTGTGAGATTACCAATGGTATTTAAATATTCGATATTTTTGCTTTGCTTGTTGCCCATGAGTGTATTTGGCGAAATAAACAAATGTCTTATAAATGGAGCAATGGTATACACTAGTAAGCGATGTCCGGAAAACACGTTGCAGAAATTTGAGATGGTTGAAAGGTCTTCCAATATCATCGGAAGTGTCTACAGAAGTAGTAAATGGTATAACGATTACACTGGATACAAGAAAGCGTTGGAAATAAGCCTTGCAAAAAAAGCCCCGCTGTTTATCTATGGCCGAACAGATTGGTGTCCCTATTGTAAAAAATTTGATAATACATTCTTATCAGACAGAGATGTACAGAAAGTTCTATCGGGATTTGTAAAGGTCAAGTTAAACCCTGAGCATAGTAGAGAAGATGAAAAACTTTTTAAAAGTTGGGGTGGGAGAGGATACCCAAGCCTTTTTGTACAGTCTGGACAAGAATCAGTACCGAAGAAGATAAAAATACCATTTATAAAACGCGATGATAAGTGGCACCAGATAAGTAATCAGGCGTTTATATCCATACTGCAAGAACAGGCCAATTTATTAGTAATCATCAGTACAGTAGGGTAAGTTGGGTTTGTGTTCAAAAAATTACTACTTTATACATGGAAACAGAAAGTCTGGTTTTATCTAAATAAAGTAAATTATGGAAATTAGAAAAACAAGAATAGCGAAAAATTATAATGTCAAAAGCTTATGATGTGGTCATTATGGGGGGAGGGTTGTCTGGGCTTACATTAGCCATACAAATTAAACGGGAAGTTGCAAATATTCGTATTCTGATTGTCGAGAAAGCAAATTACCCAATGCCTGAGGCAGCGCATAAAGTGGGTGAGTCTTCAGTTGAAATCGCAAGTCATTATTTTGAAGAAATTTTAGGTCTAAAGGCACTGCTGGATAATGAATTGCCTAAACTGGGATTACGTTTTTTTTATAGCTATAGAGATAATCAGGATATCTCCAAACGCATTGAACTTGGACCCAATAACTTTCCCGCTGCAAAAAGTTATCAGCTAGATCGTGGCCGCTTTGAAAATGCGCTTATTGATCAGTGTATCAGTTTAGGCATAGAGTTTAAGGGGGGCTGTAGAATAAAAGATATTTCTCTGGGGAAAAATCAGCATCAGCTTACTTTACTTTATAATGAACAACTCAGTACTGTTCAAACTAATTGGGTGGTTGATGCTACGGGCCGTATGAGCCTGCTTAAGCGAAAATTAAAACTGACAAAACCCGCTTATCATGATGTTAATGCATCCTGGTTCAGGATAAACCATGAAATAAGTATTGATGACTGGGCATCTCAGCAGCAATGGCAAGATCGCGTTAAAGCACCCAGGCGACTTAGTACAAATCATTTGCTGGGCAAAGGATATTGGGTCTGGTTAATCCCTTTATCTTCTGGGTCAACGAGTATCGGTATAGTGGCGGATGCCAAAATTCATCCTTATGCGGAAATCAATACGTTTGCGCGTGCTAAAGTATGGCTTAAAAAATATGAGCCGCAATGTGCTCGTGTGATAGATGAACATTTGGAACAGTTTCAGGATTTTCTTACCCTGAAACACTATTCTCATAATTGTAAAAAAATGTATTCTGCTGAAGGCTGGGCTATCACAGGGGATGCCGGGGTTTTTCTTGACCCCTTTTATTCGCCCGGCAGCGATTTTATTGCTTTGAATAATGGTTTTATAACGGACCTGATTGTAAAACAATACTCGGGCCAGAATATTGCCGTAGAAATGGAGCAATATCAGAAGCTATTTCGTATCTTGTTTTTAGCCTTTTGTCCTGTTTATGAAGATCAATATCCCATTATGGGTAACGCCAAAGTAATGAGTATTAAAATTATCTGGGACTATACGCTGTACTGGAGCGGAGTGGCTTTATTGTATTTTAGGGGTAAGTTTTGTGATTTGGCATTTATGCAATCCGCCAGCACTTTTCTGCAACAAATTTACCAGCTTAATATTCAGATGCAGGGATTTTTTCGTAATTGGGCAGAAATGGATTTGTCCAGTATGGATAAAAGTGATATTTTTTTGAATTATAGCAAGATTACTTTCCTGCAACAGTTAAATAAAGATTTACTTAAAGAACAGAATGATGTCGAGTTACATCAGCAGTTGATACAAAATATTGACTTAATCAGAGAATTAGCCAATGAGATTAGCGCTGAAGCAATAGGATTGTTTTCCCAGTTAAAGGAGGATGCACCTGAAGTACATCATCCTACGTCAAGTTATTTACAAGATATATTTGCTTTACTTCGATGAATTTAGGCGCTGAGTAATACCTTTTGGTTTGAGTATTCATATGCAGAGCCCTGAGTGTTCGTTTATCAGTTTTTTCAGACGCTAATTTTCCATAAGGTTTTGTATTGCAATGGTAAAAAATGGTTTTCGGTCAGGTACTATTTAGAAAGAGCAGAGCAGACCGAAGATAATCACAATTAATCTATCTATCGCTCAAAACCATAATTTCCCTACCACCGTATAAATAAATCTCTTCTGGATTGTAAATTTATTAAGATCGCTGCCATAATGAGTTTTTACTGACTGTCGATATGCCACTATGAATACTCATAACCATAGACATCGTAATGCCCATCCAGATGATCAGATGTTTTTCTGTAACCAACATTTATTACTCCTGCAAAAAGCTGTTGATGAACTTTGCTGGTTGTTCAATCATGGCTACTCTAGGCATTCTTCAATTAAACTAGTCGGTGACCATCATAAACTGAGGCAGCGTCAACGAGTAGCCATCGGCAGAATTGCCTGCTCCGAAGACAATAAAAACAACAGAAATAATAAATGTCTTAAGCTGTCTGAGATCAAAAACAAGCATCTAATTATAGATGGTTTCAACCTGATTATTACTCTGGAATCTGCTGTGGCCGGGGCCTTACTCCTTCAATGCTGTGATGGTTGTATTCGTGACTTGGCGAGCGTACACGGTACTTATCGACAAGTTGAGGAAACTAGATCAGTCATCAAACTAATCGGGAAAACCCTTGCAGTATTTGAACCCGCCAGTGTGCTATGGTTATTTGATAAACCAGTTTCTAACAGCGGCCGATTAGCACAATTAGTTCGCAAAGTGGCTAAAAAACAGCACTGGAACTGGCAAACGGATTTACTGGATAATCCTGACCAGACGATTAAGACCAGTAATAAAATCGCGATTACCTCGGACTCGGTTATACTTGATTCAGTTGAATACTGGCTAAATCTGACAACCTATCTGGTTGAAAATTGCTGTCAAGATGCTTGGCTGATTGATTTTTCGTAAGATGAAAAAGTTTATTTTATCTATATTACCCTGTCTTATGCTTATAAATGGATGTGCAAAACAACAGATGGTGACTGAACTTTATCCCGTATGGGGCGAAGAAATCATTCTGACCAGTGACCACAACAGCAATAGGTATCTACAGATTAAGGAACCAGAGCAAGGTCGCCCTGTTGAGGCTTGTATCCTGATTGTTCACGGCATGAATGAATACATAGGCCGATATAATAATGTTGCTCATTATTTGTCTGACCGTTTTATCGTCGCTGGAGTTGATCTGACAGCTCATGGTCTGAGCAACTCCATTTTTGCACAAATTCAAAATGATCTAAAACAAGGAATATTTGAACATGATATCAGCGATGCCTTTCTTGAGCAGGCTCGATTACGCAGCCTGCAACCTATGCGAGATGACCTGGAACTGGCGTTGAATTATTTAATCCAGCGCTGTGATCAACAAGTAGTCAACAAAAAATTACCCATTTTTATTCTATCGCACAGCCTCGGCTCACTAGTTTCCACCTCCTGGTTTATGCAAACAGAAAACAACCAACTCAAAAGTAGAATCGATGGTATTATTTTAAGTGGTCCGGCTTTTTCAGTCACACAGGTACCCGGCTGGCGCGGCTGGTTGCAGAACCCATTTATCAATTTTACTTTTCATACTCACGAACATTTCCTTAATCCTCACAACGAAGCCTTACCGGTAATGTTGTTCAATCAGATATTATCTCTAATTACGGTACCTATTCAGGATGGCATGATTGAACTATTATCACTGCCTGGAATGCGTCAACTTTTTTCACCCACCACACCGGACTGGGTAGTAAACTATCTAAGTAACTGGGAAGAAGAGAGAAAGCGTCATCAATCTGACCCATATATAATTCGCCGTTCCATTTTGCGCTATGTGCTGACAATTGAAAAAGAAGTTATCGATTTCAGACGCAATATGGCCAAATTCACACTACCTTACTTGCTTATTTATTCAGAACACGATCCCATCACCCCAGCCTGGGGTAATACTGATTTTATCGCAGCTACACTGCAAAACCATTCAGATAATGAAGTCTTTATGCTGGAGGGGGCAAACCACCATGAGCAACTTTTTTCCACACCCGCATTACGCAGACAAATACTACAAAAAATTCGCTCATGGATAACTAAGGAAATTTCATAAATGCTAACAATATACATTCTAATGATTATTGCACGGTAAATTCTAATGCTGTTATTTCAGATGTCTTACTGCTAGTCCTTCACTGCAGCTAACCACTTATCAACTTCCTCTACCCATCAATACAACAATGACAGAGTACTAGATTCGTTATACATTTTCTTAAAATCATTAACCTTCCTCAGAGTTATCTTCAAATAAATCTCTGACAAAGCCGTAGGCAATCGTTTGATAAACAATTTCAGTACGAACCGTATATGTTCCTGCAGCTAGACCATTTATACGATAATTTATTTGATCACTACCACCTGTAAAATTAATATCGTTGTATGCATTATCTGCTATAACAACATCTTCTGGTGCTGTGGTTTTATCAAATCCATTAGGTAATAAATGATGTATTTGTTATATCTCAACTTCAACTCCATCATATTGTTTTAGTTAAATTGATAAAATATTTTTTCCTAAAAGATGAAGGTTTAGAACACATATATTGTAATTAAGGTATATGTTGGTGTGCTGTACTGTACCTTGTTGTAAACACCAGTAAAAAAGCGCGGCTAATGGCTGTCAAATAACAATCCAGATAAACAATTAGGCAGCATTATGTGCTCAACCTTTAACCTAGAAAAATCAGTTGGGCGCTAAATTCCATGCAAGTCCTTGAGTATCATGTCTAATCAGGTTTATTCACACTCACCCATTTGGTGGGGAGGAAAATCGCTCCATGGTTTTGTGAAAAATTTGGACGAAAAATCCTTCAGAATCACTCTTGATAAGGACTATGGCCATTATCTGCGAGTGATTATTTGTCTTTTCCGCCCAGATTTCCCACAAATTCCATGTCCAACTGGTTTTTCTAAGTTTAACCGACAGCAAGCAACCCATAACGATCAAATTCATAAAAATATGAAAAATCACTACTCAATAAAACTTTATACGATCTACTTTATAATGATTCTGGGTATTCTGATTGTTTTAAACATATCACCCATTCCTCAAGACCCTAAATATCACAATTTTGCTGACCAACGTCAATTGATCGGAATTCCACATTTTTGGAATGTTATTTCTAACATGCCTTTCATCATTGTCAGCTTTTTAGCCGTTATTAACTTGTTAAAAGGCGGAATATTGAAATTTCCTCCCGCATTATTTTCATGTTACTTTATTTTTTTTCTTGCTATAGGTGCCGTTGGTATTGGGTCTGCTTTCTATCATTTACAGCCGTCAAATAAAACTTTACTTTGGGATAGATTGCCTATGACTATTGCATTCATGGCATTTATGGCAATTGTCATAGGCGAATATATCTCTGAAAAGATAGCGTTGAAATTCTTACTTCCTTTAATCTTTATAGGTGTGGTATCGGTCACCTATTGGCATTTTACCGAACAAGCTGGGCATGGAGACCTTAGAGCCTATGCGTTGGTTCAATTTCTCCCAATGCTAATTATTCCAATGATATTGGTGATGTTTAAGGCGCGTTATACACACACCCGTTATCTTTGGGCTATGTTGCTAACTTACCTGATGGCTAAAATATTTGAGACATTTGATGGGCAAATATTTAGCATGATTAGTTTAAGCGGACATACCATTAAACATATCGTTGCAGCCCTTGGACCTTATCTTTTTTTTCATGCTCTGAAGAAACGTAGTGATTTTTTTGTTATATCCAAGAAGAAAAATAATTATTCAACGTCAAAATAAATGACTGTGTAGAAGTCAATATTAGTACCGAAAAATGCCTATCCAAATAAGACATGGGTAAAACAACTGAAAATAAATTTTATTTTTCTCCTGACTAACATGTGTCTTTCTGGATAAACAAATTTGAAATATTACAAAGTCAGTTTTCAATAGACAGCAAGCGACCCAAAACTACCAGCTACTTTAATTCAGCGATTCAATATCTTTAATTAAATAAATCTTTTTTAGCGGATTTCACTTCGCGATTACCTGTGAGCGGTACAAAACTAACACCAAGAATTGAATGGGTCACGATTTCCCCACCTGCCTTTTTTTCGATAACCATAAGCTCCTGATAGTTATTAGGAAAACCTACCGGGATAACCAGTCTAGCCCCAGTTTTCAGTTGCTCAATCAAAGGCTGAGGGATGTAAGGGGCGGCAGCCGTGACTATGATGCCATCAAAAGGTGCATGCTCTGGCCAACCGAAATAACCATCACCTGTACGAAGCTTTATATTGTTATAACCTAGTTTTTTGAATCGAGGTAATACTTTTTCAGCGAGTTCTTCGATAATTTCAATGCTATAAACCTGCTGCACTATCTGAGATAAAATTGCGGCCTGATAGCCCGAACCAGTACCTATTTCCAGAATGCTATCGGTAGGTTTAGTATTCAACAAATCACTCATCAGGGCAACAATATAGGGCTGAGAAATGGTCTGTCCTAAGCCAATACTTACCGGGCTGTTATCATAGGCACGGAAATGAAACTCGCAAAGAATGAATTCATCTCTTGGTACCTGTTTCATGGCTGCCATAACCCTGACATCCAGAGCATCTTTACCGATATAATTGCTAGTATGTCTGACCTCCATTTCAATATCCTTCAACATACCTTGTAGGTTATTCATATTTCATTCTCCAAGGTAGGACTTTTGCACTTAGATGTCGTTAATCCCAGTAAGATTAATAATTCAAAATCTTGGATTAGCAATTAGAATTCCAATCATAAGGCGTGAGCTTTTTAATGGTAGGCAGGAGAAGTCAAGGGTCAGGTCCTGAATCACAAGTCAAGCACAAGTCAAGGGTCAGGTCCCGAATCACGAATTTTTAATTCGTCTTACAATTACTCCTACCGTGCTTGGATGTAAATGAAAATAATCACCAATTTCCCGTTGACTATATGCACCCGAGCATAGGCTGTAATTATTGCTGAATTTCTATCTACAGTTTGGTTCTCTATTTCTGATATTGATTTTACAAATGCACGTTTTTGCTTTTTTGGAATACTCCAGTCATCTTGTACTTTTTCAATTTTACTCTGCACCTTCGACACAAATTCATTACTTCCCAAATATATCTGGCCTTTTAATTTGGACCATAATTCTATATCCTGACCTACACCTTCAAGGACGAATTGCTGATACCTGTTAATGGCCTGAATCCTGCTCTCTCCAAATTGAGATAAACCCCAGTCTGTCGTTAACCAGTCTTCGGCATTAACTTTGTTAATCATACCGAGATAACTACTCCATTGCCAATCATCAATTGTTCGTACCAACCCTTTTGCCCGAACAGGGTTAAGGACTACATAACGGGCTAGTTCCAGAAGATAACTTTCTTTATCAACGAGTATTGCTTTGTAACGACTTTGGAATAAGTGGCCGGTTCTTTTATGGCGACGATTTGTTGCCTGTGTATAGACCCCATTTAGCTGACGCATGCCTTTCGAAAGATTACTATCAAGCGTTTCAATAATTAAGTGTTAGTGGTTACTCATCAAGCTGTAGCCATGGCAAATCCAATTATATTCAGCGACGACCTTACCCAGAATAGACAGAAATGTTATTCGATCTTCATCATCTTCATCATCTTCATAGATATCTTCACGTCTATCACCACGGGAAGTCATATGATAAAGGGCATTTGAAAATTCTAGTCTGAGAGGTGTAGCCATGGTTAGAGTTATACTCTAATTTCTGATGATTCACAATTCGGGACTTGAACATCCCTCTATACTTGACCCTCTATACTCTGGAGCTGATTGTTAGCTTTTTAATCCTGTTCATATGTAACACGAAATAATGTGCTTTTATCAACATGCTCAAAATCTTTTCCATAAATATGTAAAGAAGTTACTTCTTGATAATTTAACTCATTATCTTTAACAGATAAGTTCATTGTAAATGCTTTTGTTGTAGCTTTTTCTAGCATAAATGGTGATTGAACAATACCATATGTTTGACTACCTGCCTTGGCTTCTACTTTAAATATACTAATACCATTATTTTCTTGATATTCTCCACCGGCGAGTAAGCATACTGCACGAGGAATACTTAAAGAATGCATTATAATATTTGTGCTTTTTTCATAAATCCAATGACCTATTTGATCATGAAAGATGCGACCATTTTCTAGCTTACGAACTACGTGATGATATTTAACTGATACTAAATTTTGTTCTTCTGCATTTTCGGCTGGGCCTGCAGCTGTAAAAATGATTTCATCTGAAAATTCAGTTTTATCAGGGTTTGCATCTGCATCTGGTGCAGTATCTAGTCCCTTATTTCCAACCCACTTTCCGATTAGTTGCGCTAAAGGGCCATAGTCAACTTCATCAATTATAGTACTCATAAAACTACTCCATAAATTTATAAACAGATTGCGATATTTGTTTTTAAGCTAACAAGTTATTGTCTAGATCACGTTAACTTATATGCTAGTCTAAATAATTTGGCAAAAAAACAGCTAATATACCTTGTATTTGTAAACGGGTTAACATACATTTATTAGATGATAAACCGTTTATGATTAACATACATGCTTAAGCTTCCAGCTCTTTTAATTCAGCGATTCAATAATCTTTTGTTGATAAATATCTTCCTGACAAAGGCAGGACTTTTTACAAACAATGGCTACGTTTTTAGTGGGATTTTTGTCATAAGTATCATCATGATGCTTTTTATTGGGACTGCTTGCCTTTATATATTCAAAAGTTGCAGGAGCATTATCTATAGCTCGTCCACTACATTCATCTGCTTGGGTTTATTCCACATAAGCATATAATAAGCCACCGGAATAACCACTAAGGAAAACATTGTCGAAGCAATGATGCCAAAGATAAAACTCCAGGCCAATCCAGAAAAGATGGGGTCGAGTACGATAATAGATGCTCCTAATACCGCGGCGGCTGCAGTCAACAGTATTGGCTTTAATCGAGTGGCACCTGACTCTATCAATGCTTCAGACAGGGTGGTTTGTTGATCTCGATTATAGGCATGGTCGATAAAATCGATCAGAATGATTGAGTTACGTACCACAATACCTGCCAAGGCAATCATGCCAATCATAGCTGTCGCGGTAAAATATATCGGATTGGGATAATCGCCTACTGATTCAGTGAACAGATTAATAAACCAAAAACCTGGCATGATGCCGATAACGGTCAAGGGGATCGCAATCATCATAATCAATGGTACACCTAGCGAACCCGTCTGACCCACCAATAACACGTAGATCATTATCATTGCTGCAGCAAAGGCCAGGCCTAAATCTCTAAACACATCAACGGTAATTTTCCATTCGCCTTCGCCCGCCATTTCAGCATGATAGCCTTGTGGTAACGGGTTGTTCTGCAGCCAATCATTTATATCAAATATGGCTTCTACTGGGCTACGGCCGGCCATTTCGGCAGTTACATAAGACAAACGTTGTAGGTTTTTATGATAGATGGTTTGATCACCTGTCTCATGAACCATTTGTCCAATCTCACTCAGTGGAATCAGTTTGCCGGTATTTGTTCTAACTCGCAAAGCCATTAAGTCATTAGCCGAAGAACGCATATCTCTTGATAATTGCAGGTGAATAAAAAGGGGCAGACGTTCGCTAACTATATGCACAGTTCCAGCTTTCTCACCAGCTAACGCCAATTTCAGTGTTTGTGCAACCTGTTCGACTGTAATACCATTCAATGCGGCCTGTTTACGATTCAACTTGAAATGAAGTTGTTGATGAGGTGCTTCGATCATATCATCCACATCAACGACGCCTGAAATTTTCTGTAAGGCAACTTTCACTTCTTTGGATACTTGATTCATATCAGAAATGCTTGCATCTGGCGGTCCATATATTTCAGCTACGATCGTTGATAGAACAGGAGGGCCGGGCGGGAGTTCGACAATTTTAATATTCGCACCGTATTGCTGCTCAATTTTATCAATAGCTGGACGGATTCGTAAGGCAATTTTATGCGATTGTTGCTGACGCTCGGTTTTGTGCAGTAAATTAATACGTATGTCGCCAACATAGCTGCCGTGCCGCAAGTAGTAATGACGTACCATGCCATTAAAATCCATAGGGGAGGCTAATCCTACATAGCTTTGGTAATCAGTGATTTCATTGACTGTCGATAAATAACGTCCCAGTGCTTTGCTCACGTTATCGGTATCTTCCAGCGTTGACCCCCGAGGCATATCAATAATTAATTGTAATTCATTTTTATTATCAAAGGGTAATAATTTCAAAGGGACAGCGCGTGTTACAGCAAGCATTGAGGCGCCAATAAAGGCAAGAAATACAGCCAGTAAAAACCAGCGTGAACGTGCAGGTGTAGCAATTATTGGTATTAAAATACTTTGATATAGCCTGTAACCGAAAGTTTTTTTCAGCTCAAAGGGCTTGTCATTACCTTTACCATAGTCTTTTTTTAACATTCGATAACTGGCCCAGGGGGTGACAGTAAAGGCGATGATCAACGATAACAACATAGCAATAGGCACATTAAATGCCATGGGCGCCATATAAGGGCCCATCATTCCAGTGATGAAAAACATTGGTATGAAAGACATAATAACTGCAAAGGTCGCCAATATAGTGGGTGGCTGTACTTCATTAACCGCTGTTAGTAAGGCTCGTAACGGAGGTTCTTTACGCATTTTGTAGTGACGATGAATATTTTCCACGCCAACGATAGGGTCATCAACCAGCAATCCTAGCGATAGGATCAATGCGAACAAGGTGACACGATTAATGGTGTAACCAAAAATCAAGTCACAGAACAGCGTGATAGCGAAGGTCATTGGTACTGCGATGGAAACAATGAGCGACTCTTTAAACCCTAGTGTTAACGCCAACAGAACAACAATGGTAAGGATCGCTATACTCAGATGCATAACCAGTTCGTTAACCTTATGATCAGCCGTTTCGCCGTAATTGCGGCTGACTGTGATTAACACATCATCAGGAATTAAGGTGCCGCGCAATGATTTGGTTAAGGCTAATACTTGCTCGGCAACGCTAACAGCATTACTGCCTTTACGCTTGGCAATGGCAATAGTAACCATTTCTCGCTCTTCACCTGTTACAGGTTGATTTCCTACGGCCTCGCCAATACTGCTCATTTTTTTAACGGCTGGTCCGAAGCCAATACGTGTGTATTGTTGAGGATCTTCCGGGCCATTGATAATGCGAGCTACATCACCTAAATAGACTAATCGGCCATTCACACTATTTATGACTGTAGCAGCGACCTGTTCAGGGGTTTTTATGAACGGTCCAGCTTGTACCAGAATTTCCTGATTACCTTGTTCAAAGGATCCAGTTTGCAAGTTGACATTATTATTGGCCAACGCCTGCTTTACATCCAATAAAGTCATATTATAAGCAGTCAGTTTGCCTGGGTCAGGATAGACTGAAATTTGTTTAACCGCTCCTCCTACAACCCAGCTTTTGCCAACATCATGCGTACCCCGGAGGCGCGCAATCAATTCATCGGCAATACGACGCAGGCTCATCGAATCATAAGTATTATTTTGCGCTGACAAGGTCAGCATAACAATAGGTACATCATCGATTTCCACAGGCTTGACTAGCCATTGAGTAACACCTGGAGGAATGATGTCCTTGTTGGCCTGCATTTTATCGCGGGTTTTAATCAGACTTTTTTCCAGATCCTCACCGACAAAATAACGAACAGTCACTACTGCCATGCCAGGCATGGAAGCCGAATAGACATATTTAACACCATTTATCTGGCTAAGCAATACTTCCAGAGGGGTTGTGACCTGCATTTCAATTTCTTCGCTTGATGCGCCAGGATACTGTACAAAGACATCCATCACCGGGACAATGATTTGCGGGTCTTCTTCACGCGCTGTTAGTACCAGCGCTGCAGCACCGGCCAACAATGAGATAAGTAGAAACAGCAGCGGTAACTGCGAGACCGTAAATAGCCGGATGAATCTGATAGTCAGGCTATCTTTTTGCATATTCTGCCCATCATTCATTGTTGCAGCCCGCTATTGACCATGATAGTTTCACCTTCGCTTAACCCAGATAATACTTGTAATCTGTCACCTGTTAGTTTACCTGTACGAATATGGCGAGTATAAACCTGATTATTATCAACAATTTTGACGGCTTCCAATTGTCCGTAATGTAGCACAGCGGATTGAGGAATCATCAACACATTTTGGGAATCATCACAATTTTGTTCCAGCCAGGCAAATAGGCCATCAACCAGTCCTTGCGAAGCAGGTAACGAGGCTTTGACCAACTGAGTGCGGGTTTGCGGGTCAATTTCAGGGACAATTTCATCAATGGTGCCAGAAATTTGTTTGTTTGAGTTATCAATTCGAATTCCGACTTTCATTCCCAGGGTAATGCGTTTCGCGCAATGTGTTGGAATAGCCGCTTCCAAACGCAAATCATTATTTTTTTGCAGAACTACAACAGGGTCATTTGGCGCGCCCATGTCACCGGGTTCTTTGAGACGCTCGCTGACAATACTGTCAAAAGGTGCCAGCAGGATGTTTTCATCAAGATTGACTTGAACCCTTTTGACGGCGCTGGCGGCACGTTTAACCGTAGCACGGGCTGCACTTGCTCGAGCTACAACAGCATCATAATCTTGCCTGGTAGCTGCCTCTTTTCTATACAAATCCTTGATGCGTCGTTCATCAGCAGTTGCCTGTTTGGCTTGAGCCCTAGTCGCATTCAGAGTAGCTATTGATTCTTGATAGGCGGCACGCATCGCTTGTTCATCCAGCTTGGCAAGTACATCACCTTTTTTTACGGTATCTCCAACATCGACATTAATTTCCAGAATGCGAGCATTGAACTTGGGTGCTATTTTGGCAATAGTGCGTGAATGGATCGTTCCAGGCCAGGACATGAGGTTATCAGAAAGCTGCTTCTTTAATATCAATGTCTTGGCACCAGACGGTAAGGGTGAGCCTTTAAAAGGTACGTTGCCCGCAGTTACCTTCTCTCCGCCCCCGATAATGCCTAGCGCAAACATTATCACTAATAACAGAGCAAAGATCGCCAAAGTGGGAATAAACCATTTAGTATCAGTTATTTTTTGCATTGATTGTTTCATCCTGTATGCTTAATTTCAGAAACGAATAGTTTTCTTCATTGTATATCAGCGTACAACTGTTGAGTGGAAGATATTCACTTAACAGTTTTTTAGAGAATCCTTTCTCAATTGATTTTTTTAGATTAAAAGTTTACCTAATTACCCATGAGTCTCTACCTTATAGATGAGAAAAACGGTGACACCATACACACCGTTATCCCCGAGGTCTTTTATAGGGGATCTATTCATACAGAACATAGATTCCTGCTAAGAGAATACAGGAATGACGAGGCTGTGTGGTTACATTTTTCAAAATGGCGGAAGCTCATGGGTATCAGGAAAGTTTATGTGTATTAATGTGTCTATATCATTGTTAATGATTGTTTAATCAATTTTCATGGCTTAACTGATTTTTCTATGATTAAGCACTTAGACATAATTAATTTAACATTTTTACTGGTCTTTTTTCTCATTTTCAGCGTTGCATAAATTGTTGCGTAGCTTGCTTCGAACTCATTTCCACGCCTTGAATACGAACAAACCAATTCGCTAATTTCCCAACTTAGTCTGTGCGCGTTCTATCTAAAGGCGAAACTTGATGATATTTCGCGGTGTATTTTTCTGACTCGGGACGGCTATTTTGGCCTAATAACGAACTACCAACCGGCCTTTATGGCCGAAAGAATTCAGCAATAGATGAATGTACTTGAAAAGTCAGCATTATTATTTTGGCATGGTTAATGCATTCGTATGTATGGTAAAAGGGCGAATGTTACTAATTTTACAATTACTAGTGGCAACAACATGAATAAACAATTTAATATCAATATCGAGATACAAGAAGTTCAACAAAATATTCTGAACTATTTGCAAAAGCATTGGAAATTATTTGCGGCAGAGGGTGTTTTTTTTATTTTTCTAGGGAGTACTGCCATCATCATTCCTCAGGTTTTTTCTTTAGGCGTTGCATTATTTTTAGGCTGGCTGTTGTTAATAGGGGGAATATTCCAAATTATCAGAGCATTCAATATGATGAATATGCCGGGCGCTAGTTTATGGCTATTCAGTGGATTTTTACAAGCGATTGTTGGTTACTTTCTGATCGCTAAACCCTTACAAGGGATATTAACCTTAACCATGTTGCTCACCGTGTTTTTTGCACTGGAAGGCGTTGTTAAAATTTATTTAGCCTTAATGATGCGTCCTCTGGCTCGATGGGGCTGGGTAGGTTTTAGCGGCTTTACGTCCTTGTTGCTGGCTGTCATCGTTTGGGCGGGTTGGCCGGGAACTGCGTCATGGGTGCTTGGTTTGCTGTTAGGCATTAACATGATTTTTCTAGGTGGTTCATTACTTAATATCAGTTTACATCATAAAACGCATACGTATTAATTAAACTGAATAACTCCCAACTTTTAATTTATAAGAGTACAAAACGATTTGTTGTACTCAAAAAAGGCTATTTATAATGAAAAAAAACAATCAAGTATTTCCGCCTCCCCTAGATGCAGATAAAGTCCGTACACTGGAGGCTAACGCCTTGTTGAGCTATCTGGAAAGCAACGAGAATGGTCTTTCCAATGTAGAAGCTCAAGCACGTCTCAATTTTTACGGACTGAATACCATTGAGGAAAAACATAAAAGTGCAATCCTGAAATTTTTATCCTATTTCTGGGGGCCGATTGCATGGATGATAGAAATTGCCGCAATACTCTCAGCTATTGTGCATCATACCGAGGATCTGGTGATAATTCTGGTGTTACTGTTTTTTAATGCCATTGTTGGTTTTTGGCAGGAATTTCAGGCAGGTAATGCCATTGCTCAGTTAAAAAAGAATCTGGCACTGAAAGCCCGTGTGTTTAGAGATGGGCAATGGATTAGTATTGATGCTACTCATTTAGTGCCGGGGGATCAGGTTAAAGTGCGTTTAGGTGATGTCATACCTGCTGATATTGCTTTATTGGAAGGCGACTATCTTAGTATTGATCAATCAGCTTTGACGGGTGAGTCTTTGCCCGTTGACAAGTCTACCGGTGATTTGATTTATTCCAGTTCAATTGCTAAACAAGGTGAAATGACGGGTGTAGTGACTAGTACAGGGGGGCACACTTATTTTGGTAAAACGGCAAAACTGGTGGATTCTGCAAAAACGGTGTCACATTTCCAAAAGGCAGTGATGCAAATTGGAGATTATTTGATTTTTATGAGTTTAGCGCTGGTTGTGGTGCTGGTATTAGTTGGATTTGAACGTCATTTACCAATGATGGAACTGGTTCAGTTTGCCTTAATTTTAACTGTTGCTTCTATTCCTGTGGCATTGCCTGCAGTGTTATCGGTTACGATGGCTGTTGGCGCTATAAAACTGGCGAAACTAAAAGCTATTGTTTCTCGTTTAGAGTCTATCGAAGAACTGGCTGGGATGGATATTTTGTGTTCCGATAAAACCGGGACATTGACACAGAACAAATTAACTTTAGGGGACCCTGTTGTATTTAATGGCGCAAATGCAGATGGAATAATTCTGGCAGCAGCGATGGCCTCTGATGCTGAGAACCCAGATGCAATAGACACGGCAATACTACAAAAACTGAACGATGAAAATAGTTTACATGCTTTTCATCAGCAACATTTTATACCTTTCGATCCTATACAAAAGCGCACAGAGGTCACTATCAAGCCAGAGGATGGTCACCTGTTTAAAGTAAGCAAAGGTGCACCACAAGTGGTATTGGATCTATGTCTTCCCGATATTGATATGCGCGAACGTGCAGAACAAACGGTCAATGAATTTGCCCTAAAAGGCTATCGTGCTTTAGGCGTTGCTAAAACAGATGAGGCTGGACATTGGGTATTTCTGGGCATTTTGTCATTATTTGACCCACCTCGTGAAGATGCCGCTGATACCATTAATGAAGCTAAAACACATGGTGTGGATATAAAAATGGTCACGGGTGATAATATTGCTATTGCCAGACAAACCGCTGGAGAGCTTGGTTTAGGTCAAAATATTCTATTGGCTGAACAAATTATCAAAGCAAAAGATAAAGAAGATATCATCCATAATGTGGCTCAGTGTGCTGAACGCGCTGACGGTTTTGCCCAAGTGTTTCCTGAACATAAATACTGGCTGGTAAAAGATTTGCAGGCCATTAATCATTTGGTTGGTATGACCGGTGATGGTGTTAATGATGCACCAGCTTTGAAACAGGCCGATGTCGGTATCGCGGTATCAGGTGCTACTGATGCAGCACGTGCTGCAGCTGACCTGGTGCTTACGGGGACAGGGCTGAGTGTAATTATTAATGCAATAGAAGAAGCCAGGCGTATTTTTGAACGCATGAATGCCTACGCCATTTATCGCATTACCGAAACCATTCGGATTATGCTATTCATGGTTACAGCTATGCTGGTTTACAATTTTTATCCGATTACTGCAGTAATGATTATTTTATTGGCATTGTTGAATGATTTGCCCATTTTAACCATTGCCAAAGACAATACCTGGCTGCCGCCTATGCCAGTTAAATGGGATATGCGTAAAGTATTAACCGTTGCCACGGTATTGGGTGTACTAGGGGTTGGAGAAACCTTTTTATTACTCATTATTGCCCGAGATCATTTTCATGTCAGTATTGATCAGCTACAAACCATTATTTTTCTTAAACTAGCAGTTGCGGGGCATTTAACGCTGTTTGTTGCACGAACTCGAAATAGTTTTCTGGTACGCCCTTTTCCTGCTCCCATACTCTTATTTGCGATTATTAGTACCCAAATCGTGGCAGCCTTGATTGCTGGATTTGGCTGGTTTGTTACTCCAATTTCCTGGGAATATATTGGCTTAATCTGGGCGTATTGCCTTTTTTGGGTGTTTATTGAAGATGGTCTAAAACTATTGGTATACCGACATTTAGAACATAAAACCAAACGACACAGCCACTTTCTTCGTCACCTTAAAAGCTCTTTACATATACGGCTTCATATCATTTAAAGCGGTTCAGTTAATATCATGATTTACAACACTGCATTTGTTTATTTAGGTTATAGCACTAAACATGTGGTAACAGCTATCAGTAGTGATGCTTCTGCTAGTGTTTCTCATTATGTTATGTTGATCCTAGCGGGTATTATCAGCATTACAATACTGGTTTTTGTTATACGAAAAGCACGTTATGCAATATTGCAGATAGCACCTGAATTAGTGGAACCTAATAAACTTGATCATAAATGAGATTATTTCTACACAGCCTTTTAGTGCGACGGCAACCAAAATTGCTATAGCAATAGTACCCTATCAATGTTGTATTGACGGGTTGT
>Ga0256847_1000749_pt1 | contig 18916 bp, 16 predicted proteins | sample TeddybearmetaG_FD_189099 | JGI IMG/M metagenome (GOLD analysis project Ga0256847, IMG submission 189099) | Hydrothermal vent microbial communities from East Pacific Rise, Pacific Ocean - Teddybear | ecosystem: Environmental > Aquatic > Marine > Hydrothermal vents | place: Pacific Ocean: East... | reverse complement strand
TGCTGGCTTATCTAGAAGGTATAATCTTGCTGGCCAAGAGTCGAAACGATCCCGAAGTGATTAACAATCTCGGGCCAGCGATTAAAACGTTACGCATAGAAATTGAATCGAATTAACTGAACCACCAGTCTTTAAACGCTGGTATTTTTTTACTTAGTGACTTGACCGACCGGTCATATAGGAGATTTAAAATGATTGAAAATACTCAAACTTTAGATGCCAGGGGACTGAACTGCCCCCTACCTATTTTACGCACCAAAAAGACCTTGACCGGCATGGCCTCAGGCGATGTGCTTCAGGTAATTTCAACTGATCCTGGTTCAGTAAAAGATATGACAGCATTTTGCCATCAAACAGGCAATGACCTGGTCAGTTCAATTGAACAATCAGGTGATTTCCTTTTTCAAATTCGTAAATCTTAACGGAGAAATCTATGAACAGCCCTGTAGAAATCTTAAAAGACCCTGCTTTAATTAAACCAGAACAGGATATGGATGCCTGGTTCGACCAACGCTTCGAACAAAAGATGGCCGAGCGTGAAGACGCTCATGTTCCATCTATGACCATCATTGCAACCAAAGGTACGCTGGATATGGCCTATCCACCATTTATTCTGGCCTCAACGGCTTCTGCTCTTGGTTGGGATGTTTCGATATTTTTTACCTTTTACGGTCTGTCACTACTGAAGCAAGATCTGGATCTACAGGTAACACCATTGGGCAATCCGGCAATGCCAATGAAAATGCCTTCAGGACCTGAGTGGCTCAAAAACATGGAGATGAATATTCCGACTTCAGTCATGGCTGCTGTTCCCGGCTTTCAAAACCTGGCGACTGGCATGATGAAAAAAACCATGGCTAATAAAGGCATCGCAACTATTGAAGAGTTACGAGAATTATGCCTGGAAGCCGAAGTCAAAATGATAGCCTGTCAAATGACTGTCGATCTCTTTGGCTGGTCGAGAGATGAATTCATCGGCGATATCAGTGAGTGGGTTGGCGCGACCAGTTTTCTGCCGATTGCTCAGAAAGCTGATGTCAATTTATTTATTTGATTCAGTAAAATAATCCCGAAAATTATTTACTCGCGACAACTGCTGAGGGCGCAAAGGCTATTCTCTGTGTCCTCAGCGATAAATCTCAACTATTTGGATTCAACCGGAGCAATCCGTTTATGCATCACAGCGTAATAAACGACTGGAATCACCACCAATGTCAGTACGGTTGAAACCAGCAGACCAAAAATCAAGGATATCGCCAGACCGGAAAATATCGGGTCATCAAGGATAAAAAACGCACCAACCATCGCAGCCATTCCAGTTAACAAAATTGGCTTGGAGCGAACCGCTGCAGAACGGATGACGGCAACATCAAGGGCAATGCCGCTATCAAATTCCTGATTAATAAAATCCACCAGCAATATTGAATTACGAACGATGATACCTGCCAATGCGATCATGCCAATCATCGAAGTCGCCGTAAACTGTGCGTCTAGCAGTGCATGTCCAGGTAAAATACCGATTACAGTCAGCGGAATCGGCGCCATAATCACCAACGGCACCAGATAAGATTTAAACTGGGCGACTACCAACAGGTAGATCAACAGTAATCCAATCGAATAGGCAATGCCCATGTCACGGAAAGTTTCAAAGGTGACCTGCCATTCACCATCCCATTTGATGTTGTAATCGTAAGGGTTTTCGGGCTGGTTGAAGAACCATTGCCCAGGGCCATTCTCATGCTCCAGACGAGCAGAGATATCAAACATTCCATACAACGGGCTATCGATATCACCTGCCATATCACCAGTTACATAAACTACGGGTAAAAGATCTTTATGATGGATGGCATTCTCGCGCTGGTCCCTGACCAGAGTGACAATTTCTGATAATGGCACCATATCACCTCTTTGATTGTGTACTTTTAATGCCAGAACCTGTTCAAGATCTGAACGGTCAGCTTCGCTAAAACTGACTCGAATCGGAACTGCATATTTCAAGTTTGGTGCATGAATGAAAGACATATCTTCTCCATCAAGTGCAATAGCCAGAGCATCAACCACAGTACTTTGCAGTACACCTAACGAAGCTGCTTTGGCACGATCTACCAGAATCACAACTTTTGCAGATGGATGTTCAACCGAGTCATCAACATCGACGATATCCGGCGTGCTTTCAAAAACGTTGCGCACGTCCCTCGCCGCTTCGATTTGCCCCTGGTAACTCAAACCATAGATTTCGGCAACTAATGGTGACAATACTGGCGGACCTGGTGGTACCTCGACAATTTTTGCATTGCCACCATGTTTTAGTGCAATATTCTGAATCGGATTACGAACTGCCCGCGCAATTTCATGGCTTTTACGATCTCGCATTGATTTGTCGACCAGGTTGACCTGGATGTCCCCCAGGTGCGTACCCTGGCGTAGATAATATTGACGTACCAAACCATTAAATCCAATCGGTGCAGCTGTTCCGGCATAGACCTGATAGTCCACCACTTCTGGAACGGTTGATAGATACTGGCCTAACTCGCTTAACACTGCGGTAGTTCTCTCCAGGCTAGCATCCTCCGGCATATCCAGAACAACCTGAAATTCAGACTTATTGTCGAATGGCAGCATCTTCATCACCACTGCTTTGCTCGCAACAAGACTGATTGAAGCGACAATCAATAACAGGATGCCAGCGAGTAGAAACCAGCGGTTTCGATATCCACTTTTACCCAACAATAACGGCCGCATAATAAGAGTAAAAAAGCGATCGATAGCTGTATTGCCTTCCTCCTTATGGTGGCTGAAAGTATGCGTAACTTTACCCAATAAATGGTTGCTCATCCACGGCGTGAATACAAAGGCAACTACCAGTGAGATGATCATACCTAAGGAAGCATTGATAGGGATCGGGCTCATATACGGCCCCATTAGCCCACTGACAAAAGCCATTGGCAGTAACGCGGCAATAACGGTAAAAGTGGCCAATATGGTTGGCCCTCCGACTTCATCAACTGCAACAGGAATGGTTTCGAGTAAATTTTTATCGCCCATCGATAAATGTCGATGGATATTTTCAACCACGACAATGGCATCATCGACCAGAATTCCTATAGAAAAAATAAGCGCAAATAGAGATACCCGGTTAAGTGTAAAACCCCAGGCCCAGGACGCGAACAAGGTAATTGCTAATGTCACAACAACCGCTGAACCGACAATCAGTGCTTCTCGCCAACCTATCGCAAAAAGTACCAGCACAATGACCGAAGCGGTGACAAATGCCAATTTGCTGATTAACTTCTTGGCCTTGGCGTCAGCTGTTGCACCATAATTACGGGTGATTTCGACTTTGACGTCGTCCGGTATGTAAATACCGCGCAACTGCTCGAATCGTTTGATCACGCGATTGGCGATGTTAACGGCATTGGTTCCCGGTTTTTTAGCGATCGCGATGGTGACAGCTGGCGATTCACCAATGGCTTTCAAATCTTTACTTGCAGCCTGTCCTGCACCTATCCAGACATAGTCTTTGGGAATATCAGGTTTTTCAACTACCGTTGCTATATCACGTAGATAAATGACATTACCTTGATTAACACCAACTGCTAAATCTGCAATTTCCTGAGGATGACTGAGAAATGAACCAGCTTGTAACAGAATTTCTGAATTTTCAGATAACATCTGGATGTTATCGTGACTCCGATTAGCAGCTTTCAACGCCTGCCTCAAAGTCGCAGGATCGATATTTCTGGCCGCCATCGCCTGCGCATCAAGTGTCACAGAAACGATTCGCTCGGCATTGCCAATAGTGTAAATATCTCTTGTGCCCTCGACGCGTTTCAGTTCTGACTCAATCGCGTGTGCAATCTGTCCTAGTTCAAACGAGCCAACATTTGGGTCATCAGACCAAAGGGTTGCAGTAACAATCGGTACATCATCAATACCTTTTGGTTTAACGATGGGTTGACCAACACCCAAACCCTGCGGTAACCAGTCCTGATTGGAGTATATTTTGCTGAATAATCTCACAATGGCATCAGTACGATTTTCGCCCACGACAAACTGTACGGTCAGAATCGCAAGGCCCGGCAGCGAACTGGAGTAAACATGATCGATACCTTCTATCTCTGACAATACCTGTTCAGCTGGAGATGCAACGAGACTTTCTACCTCACTGGCATGAGCACCTGGAAACGGGATAAATACGTTCGCAAATGTCACATTGATTTGTGGCTCTTCTTCCCTGGGTGTGACCAGAATTGCAAATAGCCCGAGCAATAACCCAACCAGTGCCAGCAATGGCGTGATTTGTGACGCTTGAAATCGCTGGGCGATTGAACCGGAAAATCCCAGTTTAGTTAGATCATTTTTATTTTGACCAGATTTATTCATGACTCAATCGCTCTTTGCGTTGCTGTTTTAACAACACAACTGCTGCTACTGGATCAAGCGCAACTAGCTCACCGGCTTCTAGTCCAGACAGAACAACAATTTTATCATCATTGACTTTTTGACCTGGTCGAATATGGCGTAATCGCACATTACCTTCACCGTTAATGACATACACACCAACCACTTCTGAACGATAGACTACAGATTGTAAGGGTATTACCAGCGACTCATGAGTCCCGGTTACAAATGCAGTTTTCACCCACATACCAGGGAAAATGTCAGTTGTTCCTTTTGGTAGATCCAGCCTGACTTTAAAGGTATTCGTGGTTTGATCAGCTACCGGATAAATAGTCAGTTTTTCAGCCTCAATCCACTGCTCTCCAAGCTCAACAGATGCTTTTTGAAAGACGCGAATTGTTTGTACCAAGTTTTGTGGCACCTTGACATTGATGCGCATTTTATCCATAGAGATGCCCGACATCACCCGCTGACCTGGTTGTGCAATCTCACCTACTTCAATCAGGCGTTCAGTTACGATGCCTGTATAAGGCGCTTTGATTCTGGTGTATCCAAGTTGCTCCTCTGCCTGATTTACAGCTGCGACAGCTGCATCATAATTTGCCCGGGCTTTGTTTCGGTTGGCGACTGCCTGATCCAGCTTAGATTTAGCTACCGCTTTTTTGTCATATACACCCTTTATTCGACTATATTCGTTTTGTGTCGCTCGTCGTTGGGCTTCTGCGGCTTTTAGCCCAGCTTTAGCTTGAACTAGCGCTGCTTTCTGCTGGGAATCCTTTAATTCGATAATGACATCACCACGGTTGACCAAATTGTCTACATCAAACAATATACGAGCTACCTGACCACTTGTTTGAGCCGAAATTGTAGTACGGTTTGTAGCTTCTGCGACACCATCGAGAAGGTAAACTCTTGGCAGTTCGAGGTTTTCCACATGAATGCTTTTCAGCGTTTGTTCCTGCGCCAAAATAAGCTGACTAATCATTAGAAGCATAATGGTGTATATAAATTTCATGAGTTATCTCCACTAATTGTTTTATCATTGTTAATTTCCAATGAATTGACAATTTAGTATATTAGTATTTACTTATATAGACTAACATAGCCACAGGAAAAAGAAAATAAAGTTTATTTCCCTAATCCACATATAGAAATGCGAATGATAGAGCAAGCATTTGAATATATAGCACTTTTAAAAAATAAAGTTGCACCTTAATATTCGACGAATTATTTTGAAATGATAGATTTTTCTAAGCGTAGATTAGGGTATTTATAGCTAGGAATTCTTTCGCCTTGTATTATCGGCAACTTTTCAATCTCTTCTTAACTTATCATCCAACGCTATAGGTGTTGGATAGCGGTTAACCACATAATAGGAAGAAAAGATAAAGCTGATCAGCGTGGCAATCTGAATCAGGTATGATACTTCTGCGCGTATCAACATCTGCTCAGTTGCTAATACAGCGATCAACAGTGAAAACTCACTCATTTGTCCAAGCCTCATGGCGATTTCAGTTGATCGTCCGGAGGATTCATGAGAAATCCGCAGCAGAATTCGAAATATTGCCGGCTTTATCAATATCGCGATTAAACTCAATCCAACCGCCGCTTGCCAGATCTGCGGCAGCACTCCAAGATTGAAACTGGCGCCCAGTGCGACGAAAAAGATAATCAAAAAGAAGTCGCGTAATGGCTTAAGATTCTCGGCGATGAACAGGGCAATTGGGCTGCGGGCTAGACTGACGCCAGCGATAAATGCACCAGCTTCGTAGGATAGACCAATCACTTCTGCTGTCTCAGCGATGCCGAGACACCAGCCTATAGCGATCAGAAAAATATATTCCTGAATACGATCAAATTTGCGGATCAATCGTATCAGCACATAACGTTCAAGAAGATAGGCTGAAATTATCAATAATGGAAAAGCCAGAAATGGTTTCAGCATCGCCATCCAGCCCAGTTCAGCATTGGCACTTCCTTCGATAACCAGTAACAGTAAAATGGCAATAATATCCTGTAGCAGTAAAACGCTGATGATAACTTCGCCTGTGCGCTGATGATGTAAAACAGTGGTTGGAATCAGTTTCAGGCCAATAATAGTGCTGGAGAACATCAGTGCGGAACCGATAATCAGCGCCTCAGTAAGTTTATAGTCAAACAGCCAAAAACTATAGGCGGCACCCAAACCACACAGCAAAATAGAACTGACTCCGGTAACGACGGTAGTTTCCTTCGCCATTCGAATTAGTTCCTGCGGGTTTAAATTAAGTCCGAGTAAAAAAAGCAGAAAGATAATGCCAACATTGGCAATATTTTGTATCAGTGCCGCATCTTTAATCAGCCCCAAACCCCAGGGCCCAATCAAAAGTCCCAGTGCAATATAAGCAATAATGAGTGACTGGCGAATCGACAACGCCAAGGTTGCCAGCAGTGCGGCACCGGTGAAAATTAGAAACAAGATATAGACTATTGAGACATCTTCCATTTATTCACCTGATCCTGCAGTGAGTCTATCAACTTTCACCTGCTCAAGAATGCGTTCGAGTTGTGATTTGGATTTTGGTAAGTTCATTTGGAATAGATAATAACAGGCATCATTCGCGACCTGAGAACTTTCGCACTGGATCATTGCAATTTATTGTGAATATAGAATCTCTGTCGTTATGACATATTAATCTGATGGCAAGTCTAATGATGACGTTGTATCGAATGATTTATTGTTGAGCCACTATCTTAATCTAAAGCTCTGATAAAGATGTTTCAATCAAACGTTTGACTTCAGCCACCGCAAAGGGTTTGTCAACAATCGCCGAAATGCCATCCTGCTGGATTGCTGCTAATTTCCCCTGATCACCTTCGGTGGTAACCATTAACACTGGAACCGAACTTTGGTTACTCTCATTTCTGATAAATTTCAACAATTCATGCCCATCCACTTCTGGCATATTGTAGTCGGTCACGATTAAATCAAATATCTCGGATTGGATGATCGGTATGGCTTGTTTGCCATCCACCGCTTCTGTAATTTTTTCTATACCCATTTTTTCCAGCGTTATCCGAATCATTCGCCTCGCCATTTTACTATCATCCACCAATAGAACGCTGATCGTTTCTATATCAACATTATCCAGCTCAATAGATTCCGGATTAAGCCAATCCATGGTCGTCAGGACGGCTCGTTTCAGGTCTTTTGCTTTAAAAGGCTTGGGCAATACAGCAGAAGCTCCAGCCTGTTTAATGGCATCCAGTTCCTTGAATAAAGTTGTGGTTGATATCAGCATGAAGGGAACATCTTCAGTTATTTTGTTGTTGCGCATCTCATGCACCAGTTCTATACCCGTATTATCCGGCAAATGAAGCGCGCTGATCACTAGATCCGGGGGGTCAGACTCAATAGCGTCCAGGGCTTCCGAGGCTGTTTTAAAAAGCTTATAATGTTGAATACCCAGATCTGAAAACTGATTGAGAACAATTTTGCTTTGCGAACTTGAAGGTTCGACAAGCACGATATAAAGGGAATTGAATTGTTGCTCCATACGAAAGCCCGATAGTTAAAGGAAGCTCTGAATAATTCATCCCTGAATTATCAGAGCACGAAAAGTGAAAAACGTAGTTTTCACTCTTCTCACAAAATCAGCGACTTGCAGTCACTGATTTTGGTGGCACATCAGTGTGCCACAGGAACCTCAGAATAAACCATCCCGGATCCATACATAGAATCGCAAAAAGGAGTGCAGCCCTTTGAACTCATAGGGTTTGCAAATATTTTAGCTTCACCCATAGGTTAAGCGGATATTTTTTGTGAAGGCTGTGGGTTCAAAGGATTGTGCTCACTTTGTGATTTCTATGTGTGGATTCGGGATCATAGGTTCCTAAAATTTATTTCTCCCTTTTATATAGCATAGTGAGTTCACTTTGCTTGTAGAAAATGATGCTGATCCGTATATTACGCCCTCTATGTATTCGTCATCTAAGCCAATCATCTAATTATGCTCGCACTGGAAATTCGTGATCTCAACAAAACATATGCCAACGGTTTTAAAGCACTTAAAAATGTCAACTTAAACGTCGAGCAGGGCGATTTTTTTGCCTTGCTTGGCCCCAATGGCGCAGGAAAATCAACCATTATTGGCATCATCTCATCGCTGGTAAACAAGAGCTCTGGTTCGGTAAAGATATTTGACCACTCGATAGATAATGATTTAATTAGGGCCAAGACTGCACTGGGCATGATGCCACAGGAGTTCAATTTTAATATGTTCGAACCGGTGCAGGAAATTATTTCCAATCAAGGCGGGTTTTATGGTGTTCCGAGAGACGAAGTATTACAGCGTACAGAATACTTTTTGAGTGAACTTGGTTTGTGGGATAAACGTTTCGACCAGGCGCGTAACTTGTCCGGCGGTATGAAACGTCGCCTGATGATCGCTCGAGCACTGATTCATAAACCACGCTTGCTGATTCTCGACGAACCCACTGCCGGCGTCGATATCGAACTGCGACGATCTATGTGGCAATTTATGCGTGAGATCAATGAGCAGGGTACGACGATCATTTTAACGACCCATTATCTCGAAGAAGCTGAACAGATGTGTCGCAATATCGCCATTATTAACAACGGTCAAATTATTGAAAACACCAGCATGAAATCGCTGTTAAGTACCCTGAATTGCGCAACTGTAGTGCTTTTTAGTAATACGGAAATTTCCGAACTACCCGAAATTGATGGTTTGCCGCCATTACGCCTGATAGACAGCATGACTATTGAGGCGGACATCCCCAAAAGTCAGTCATTGAATCGACTGATGTGTAAACTTAATGATGCCGGTATTATTATCAACAGCATGCGCAACAAGGTTAATCGCCTGGAAGAACTATTCGTGTCTCTCATTAATCATCAGAATGGCGACTCAGCATGAAAATCTCTGACAGTATTGAAATATCACTGGGACGAAAATTTTGGATTGCTTATGTTACTATCGCACGTAAGGAAATCTTGCGTTTCACTCGCATCTGGGTGCAGACAATTATCCCGCCAGTCATCACGGTATCGCTTTATTTCATAATCTTTGGCAATCTGATCGGTGATCGTATTGGGCCAATGGATGGTTTGAAATATATCGATTTTATTATGCCCGGTCTGATCATGATGTCTGTCATCACTAATTCCTACGCCAATGTGGTGTCATCTTTTTACGGCTCCAAATATTCACGTCACATTGAAGAGATGTTGGTATCTCCAATTCCTAACCTGATTATCCTTATTGGTTTTCTAACCGGTGGCGTAGTAAGAGGAATGATTGTTGGTACGATTGTAATGATGATTTCAATGTTTTTCACTGACTTCACAATTCATGACCCGCTGATCGTGATTCTGGTTGCATTTTTGACGGCAATATTATTTTCACTGGCTGGGTTAATTAATGCTGTTTTTGCTAAAAGCTTCGATGATATTTCAATTATTCCGACCTTCATCCTGACACCCTTGACCTATCTCGGCGGGATCTTTTATTCCATTCAATTGCTACCGGAATTTTGGCAAAAGGTTTCTTTGGGTAATCCTATTTTATATATGGTTAACAGCTTTCGATATGGCTTTTTAGGTATTTCTGATATTGACTTGAGTATTGCACTTTTAGTGATAATAAGTTTCATTGTGACCCTCTTCAGCGCCTGTATGTTTTTGCTCAATAAAGGCATTGGGATTCGTCAGTAATGGTTGAGCAGTCCGTCGAATTCATCGACATTGGCGTCAACCTGAGCAATAGTTCGCTGATTAAACAGGTCGATGCAGTTATAGAGCGAGCCAAAGCCGCATCGGTTAACAAAATGATTGTGACCGGCACTTCGCTGGTCGATAGCGAGATAGCCATCGCTTTATGTGAGCAGTTTCCAGATCAACTGCACTGTACCGTTGGCATCCATCCTCATGATGCAAAACAATGGGATGATCAAAGTTTGTTACAACTACAGGCTCTGAGTGAAAAACAACCGGTTTGCGCCATTGGCGAAACAGGACTGGATTTCAATCGAAATTACTCACCACAGGAGCAACAACTGGAAGTATTTGCTGAGCAACTCCAGCTGGCACAGCAAAATCGGAAGCCACTATTTTGTCACCAACGTGATGCTCATAGTGCGTTTATCAGCCTGTTGAAAGAATATCGAAATGAATTGAAAGATATTGTCGTGCATTGTTTTACTGACAACAAAAAAGCGCTGTACGATTATTTGGATCTTGACTGCCACATAGGTATAACCGGCTGGATTTGCGATGAACGACGTGGAATTGAACTTCAGCAATTAGTACCAATTATACCTGCGGACAAATTAATGCTGGAAACCGATGCCCCGTACTTGTTGCCACGCGATCTTGATCCAAAACCAAAAAGTCGAATCAACGAACCAATGCATCTGCCACACATTGCTGCAACCGTGGCCAGGTTGCAGAAAAAAGAACTGGAACAATTAGCTTCTGAATGTTTAAGAACTACGTTAAAATTTTTCTCAATTTGAACAATTTGAACTTTCCAAATGAATAATGTTCGCGTACACAGTCTTTATATCTACCCAATTAAATCTTTGCAAGGGATTAAACTGGAGCAAGCAGATCTGACCAAACGCGGCTTTAAATATGACCGTCACTGGATGTTGATTGATGAACAGGGTCGATTTCTGTCACAGCGAGAGTGTGCAGACATGGCGAAAATTCACACAAAACTGGAAAAAAATCATCTTCGCGTTTCTGCCGACCCTGTTGCCGAAGATTTATTAATCCCTTTAAACGATCATCAGGAAACTCAGCTTACTGTGACCATCTGGGGCGATACCTGTAACGCCACTCAAGTGTCATTGCAAGCTAATCTGTGGTTCAGTGAGTTATTAAGGATGCATTGTAAGCTGGTTTACCTGCCACAAAAAGAAATACGTCAGGTTGATCCCAATCATGCCAAAAATAATGAACAAGTCGGCTTTGCTGATGGTTATCCTTTGCTGGTAGTCAGTCTGGAAAGTTTGAAACAGTTGAATACTAAATTATCTTCGCCAGTGGATATTACGCAATTTCGCCCCAATATTGTGATCGAAAACTGTGAAGCTCACGCCGAAGATAACTGGGAAAATATTCAAATCAATGGTATCGATATCCTGCTTCCAAAACCCTGTTCACGCTGTAACATACCAGCAATTAATCAACAAACTGCCGAACCAGTACCCGATATGTTGAAAACCCTGGCAAGTTATCGTCGGAAAGACAGGAAAATTCTTTTTGGCATGAATGGGTTACACCAAACAACAGGGCAAATTAACTGTCGAGATGAGGTGATTATAAATATTTAACATATCTTGCTAAACTGCAACCATCCAGAAAACTAGACCGGCTGGAAAAATAATTCGTTATTTTTTTCAACAGAGGTAGAATTTGCAACTAAACTAAGCCTATTATTTTTATATGTCATTTGTAGTAAAACTAACTCAAGTCATGAACGACCACACAAAACTGAATTTTTTTGCATCTAGTCCAGAATCCTGCAGCTATCTGGACAATCGTAAATCTGTCAGTGCCTTCGCTAATCCATACATTGACATGGATATGTCAACCTATAACGAGCTGATTCAGCATGGATTTCGACGCTCTGGCGGTTATATTTATCGGCCTCATTGCCCGAACTGCCAGGAATGTATTTCGGTCAGAATAGATATTCCTCAACATCAGTTGTCACAAAATGATAAGCGCTGCCTGAAAAAAAATAACGATATCAAAGTATCCGCCAGGAAAGGTAAGTTTTATCCCGAGCATTTTCAGTTATACGAACGATATATCAATCACCGTCATGCAGATGGCTCTATGGCTAATCCAAATAAAGCCGACTATCACCGGTTTCTGATTTGTGACTGGAGTGATACTTCCTTCTATGAATTTCGCCTTGGGAGACAGTTAATTGCGGTAGCAGTCACCGATATAACAGAATCAGGTTTGTCTGCCGTTTACACCTTTTTCGAACCCGGTTTAAGCCAACGTAGCCTTGGGCATTTTGCTATTTTGCTACAAATTCAAGAAGCCAAAATCAGAGATCTTGACCACCTTTATCTGGGTTACTGGATTCGCGATTGTAATAAAATGAGCTACAAAAAAAGATACCATCCACTGGAAGGGTTTATTAATGACCAGTGGGTTTTATTGCCGAGATAAGCACATTATATTTTTTAACTACCTTTTATCTTTAAGGTAATTAGCTAGCATTAAACGTAATTTAAACATCAGTAATATCCACGGCAGCCCATGCAACAATAAATCGAACATATCGATTGGCCGAGACAAAGCGCCATCAAACAGCATTTGTAGCTTTTCATAAACATGAGGCTCAGGAAAAAACGGCGCTAACCCCAACGATAAACTGATCGCTACTAACAAGGTGATATTTATTTTATCGACTACTTTATCAATTATCTGTAACATATAACTTCTCGTTCCTGTCTATTTAAAAAAATCCCTAATCCCATGAGTCATTCCAATTACCTGTTGATGGATAGATTCACTATTGGCAGTTAGCACATTTATTTTGCCTACTTTGCCTGCGCGGCATAGTACCCTCGAACGTTACAAGTTTAAATAAATATAGGTAAACTTGAGGGCTATTAAATACTCCTGAGCCAAAATTACTCAGGCCTTAAATCCAGAGCCAGTTGATAGAGCGCATTCTTTTTACTCTCACTCAATAAAACCGCAACTTTAACCGCTTTTTTAACCGGCAATTCGGTCATCAAGGCAGATATCAAAATTTTATCTGCTGTCAATTTTTCGTTCCCGTCTACTCTTCTAATATTATCAATTAACACGACAAACTCCCCTTTTACTAATGCTGGATCTTGTTCCATCAAATCCAGTATTTCTCGGGCAGCCCCACGAATAAAATTCTCATAACTTTTAGTCAATTCCTTGGCCAGTACAATCGTGACATTCCCCATTACCTGTTGAATTTGTTCCAGCAGGCGGATAATTCTATGTGTAGACTCCAGCAATACCAGCGTTCCCTGCACCTGCCTGAGTTGTTCCAGTTTTGTCAGCCGCTCAGAATTTTTATGCGACAGAAAGCCGAAATAACTAAACTCATTGGTCGGCAAGCCAGCACAACTGAGCGCTGCAATAACACTGCTCGCACCAGGAATCGGGCTGACCTTGATACCTTCTTTCTGCATGGCCCTAACCAGGGTGAATCCTGGATCAGAGATCAACGGCGTACCGGCATCAGAAATCAGGGCAATATCCAGACCATTATTTAAACGCTGCAGACAATATTCAATTCTCTCGTATTCATTATGTTCGTGTAGAGAAAACAATTTTTTGCTGATGCCAAGATGACTCAATAGACGTGAGCTGTGGCGCGTATCTTCAGCAGCAATCAAATCCACCTGCTGCAGTACCTTTATTGCGCGAAGACTGATATCGTCAAGATTGCCAATCGGCGTGGCGACGATGAATAAGGTACCTATCATAATTTCTGCTAACTCTAGAAGTGCAAATGAGTGTACTCTAAATAAAATCAATTACTCCACTCGATTAATCACATGATCCATCAACCATCAAAACAAATTCGACGAATGACAGGTCGTGCAATTGCTGATTTTAATCAAATCAGAGATGGTGACCGAATTCTTGTAGCAGTTTCTGGCGGCAAGGATTCGTTATCGCTGTTGCATACTCTGGTTCATTTCCAACGGCACGCACCTGTAAAATTCAACATCGGCGCTGTCACCATCAATCCACAAAGTGACGACTTCGATCCTTCACCTTTGAAAGGCTATATTTCGGGACTTGGCATCGAATATTTCTTCGTTAGTGAACCCATCGTAGAACTGGCGCAAAAGCATATGCAGAAAGATTCATTCTGTGCATTTTGTTCGCGCATGCGACGCGGCCTGATGTACAAAACCGCGCGCGAAAATAACTACAACGTACTGGCGTTAGGGCAGCATCTGGATGATCTCGCCGAGAGTTTTTTGATGTCAGCCTTTCACGGTGGCCGTCTTAAAACCATGAAAGCACATTATCAAAATGATGCGGGTGATGTTCGTATTATTCGCCCTTTTGTTTACCTGCGTGAATCAAAACTACGTGCTTTCGCTGAAAACAATCAATTGCCCGTAATTCACGATAACTGTCCCGCCTGCTTCGGTAAACCGACACAACGTATGAGTATGAAAGCGATGCTCGCAGCACAGGAAAAAACGCAGCCGACTTTGTTCAATACCTTGTTGACCACTTTAAAACCGTTGATGTCTGAGGGATTAGTGTATTAGTTAGGTGGTGCACACTTCAATTAAATCTTTATATCACTTATCTTAAATATCAAAATTAAACGATTACTAAGGCCTGTTCCTATATAGCACCGAAAGCCGTATAAATAGCTGCTTTGTTTGGCGCAGTAGCTAATTGGGCACCCATACTGATAGACCTGTTGGGTTATATGGATGAAACCCAACACGAAAAAATGAAATTCACGCAATCAATTCTCAAACCTGCTATCTGAAAAATACAATACCGACGTTTCACTTCCTTAATATCATCACAGTTGTTGTTCATTTTTCCTTTCTATGTAGGGGCGGCTCTTGTGGTCGCCGTTTGCGGTTATTGCCAACCGTTGCAGCAAGGGCAACCATGAAGGATTGCCCCTACTAGTGTGTTAGATTTAATTTAAAAATAATAGGTGTCAATTCTAAGGAGAAATAGTTCATGTTGTTTAATATTGTGGTACGAAATATTCAGTGCTTAGTACAAATATCACTATACTAGTTATTCGTAAAATAAAAATAATCAAAATGAAATACCAAGTCATCGATGCAGAAATTTCACCCAAAGGTCAGCTTGAAGCGCTTTCTCAATTTGAAGTCAGGCGCATTTTAGATACCAGTCAGGGTGAATTGGCGCATTTATTCCGAAATTGCTCTCTGGCTGTTTTAAACAGCGGCAGTGCGCTGGATGATGGTAAAGAGTTGCTTGAACGCTACCCCAATTTTTCAATAGCAGTCATTCAACGCCAGAGAGGTATCAAGTTATCTCTTAAAAATGCGCCCGTCATAGCTTTTGTAGATGGCGAAATGATTTCCGGAATCAAAGAACACCTGTTCACCGTATTACGAGATATTATTTATATCGACAAAAAAATTGTTAAATCTCCTCGTTTTGATCTCGACAATTCGGTAGATCTGACCAACGCTGTTTATCATATTCTACGTAATGCTAATATTTTCATCCCCGGCCTGGAACCTAATCTTGTTGTTTGCTGGGGTGGACATTCTATTGGTCATGAGGAATATCAATACACCAAAGATGTAGGGTATCAACTGGGACTGCGCAACCTGGATATCTGCACCGGATGTGGTCCGGGCGCAATGAAAGGTCCGATGAAAGGAGCAACGATAGGTCATGCAAAACAGCGCAGTGGCATTGGTCGTTACCTGGGTCTGACCGAACCCGGAATTATTGCCGCAGAATCGCCAAACCCGATTGTTAACAAACTGGTCATCATGCCTGATATTGAAAAACGGCTGGAAGCTTTTGTTCGCACTGGTCATGGCATAGTTGTGTTTCCAGGTGGAGTTGGAACGACTGAGGAGATTCTTTATATTCTGGGCATTTTGTTACATCCGGATAATGCTAAGGTACCTTTTCCTCTTGTATTTACTGGGCCAAAATGTGCTGAGGATTATTTTGAGCAAATAGACCAGTTTATCGGAGTCACACTTGGTGAGGATGCCCAACAACGCTACCGGATAATTATTGAAGATCCAGAGCAGGTGGCACGCGAAATGAAAGACGGGATACAACAGGTACGAAATTATCGAAGACAGGAAAGTGATGCTTATCATTATAACTGGTCACTGACCATTGATGATCAGTTTCAAAAACCATTTGATCCCACGCATGAGAATATGCGTCAACTGGCCCTAAATAAAAACCAGGAAACTCACCTGCTGGCGGCAAACCTGAGAAGAGCATTTTCTGGCGTGGTTGCTGGCAACGTAAAAGAAGAAGGCATACTTGCTATCGAAAAATATGGTCTTTTTGAATTGCAGGGCGATGAAGAAATTCTTCGTCCCCTGGATGCATTATTGTCAGCTTTTGTTGCACAGAAGCGCATGAAATTGTCAGGTGCAGAATATGTGCCTTGTTACAAAATCATTAGCCAGGATTAATGATATTCAGATAGCCTTTGGCAAAACCCGGGAGCAGCGATCTGCTTGCTGCACCACATTTCACCTACTTTCTCCAGAACCCTGGTGTAAACAATACCAACAGGGTAAATACTTCCAGTCTTCCCAACAACATGGCGAGGCACAGCAACCATTTCGAAAAGTCATTTAGAGCGGAATAATTTTGACTCACATCCCCCAGTCCTGGGCCGAGATTATTCAGACAGGCGGCTACGGCTGAAAATGCAGTTACCTGGTCGAGTCCTGCGGCCAGTAGCAGTAAAATCATCAAAGCGGAAATGGCAAAATAGGCTGCAAAGAACCCCCATACTGCTTCTATAACCGAATCGGGCAAAGGTTTTTTACCAATTTTTACGACGAATTGAGCACTGGGATGGATCAGGCGTTTTAGCTCACGCGAACCCTGTTTTAACAGCAACAATACACGAATAACTTTCATTCCACCGCCAGTGGAACCAGCACAGCCACCGACAAAACTGACATAGATCAGCAATACCGGCAGGAATCCTGGCCAACTGTAGTACTCAGCAGTGGTGAAACCCGTGGTCGTTCCAATTGATATTACATGAAACAAGCCTTCGATAACCGATTCATAAGGTGAACCAAATGTATGGTTCAGCAACAGGTAGCTAACCGTAATCACACTGACAACAGACAGAATCAGAATATAAGTTTTAAATTCACTGTCCTTGAGATAGGGTTTAAATGTTCGATTGCGCAAAGCAACAAAATGCAATGCGAAGTTAGCACCTGCAGCCAACATAAATACTATGGCAATCAACTCTATGGTGCTGCTGTTGAAAAAGCCAATACTGGCATCATGCGTGGAAAATCCGCCAATCGCGACGGTGGTAAAAGCATGGCTTATGGCATCGAACAATGTCATGCCAGCAACCCAGTAAGCAAGAGCACAACTAACGGTCAAACCCAGATAGATATACCACAAGGCCTTTGCCGTCTCAGTAATTCGTGGCGTTAGTTTGGTATCTTTTACAGGACCCGGGGTCTCGGCTCGGTACAGTTGCATGCCACCAACACCCAGCATCGGCAATACTGCCACAGCTAATACGATGATGCCCATGCCGCCTAACCATTGCAGTTCCATGCGATAAAACAAGATGGAATTGGGCAGATTATCAAGCCCGACAATCACGGTTGCTCCGGTGGTGGTAAGTCCGGATATTGATTCGAACATCGCATCGGTCAAAGAAATATCATTGATTCCTGACAAATAAAGCGGTAGTCCACCAGCCAGCCCCAAGACAAACCATAACAACACGACCACGAGAAAACCGTCGCGTAGGCGTAATTCATTTTTTTTATTTTTGACTGGCAGGTATAACATAAATCCTGTTAGCACGATGGCATTGAACGCATGCAGGAAAGGTTTTATCTCGCCATTTTGATAGATCAGTTCTACCAGCATCGGCGGTAACAGAGTACTACTGAAAATAATCAGCAGCAGCCCCAGGATTCTCTGTATTACCAAAAATTGCATGTTTTATTTTTTTTTGATTCGATTTTGTTGAACCTAGATTAATTGCAATTAAATATAATTGAAGGCCACCTGAAACAAACGTTCAACATCCTTGATTTTTCGTTTATCGGTTAAAAATAAAATGATGTGATCTTCAGATTCTATGACTACATCATGATGTGCGATCAAAACTTCTTCACCACGTACTATCGCCCCGATACTGGTACCAGCTGGCAATTTAACATCTTCAACTTTTCGTCCGACTACATTGGATGATTTTTCATCTCCATGCGCGATCGCTTCGATAGCTTCTGCAGCGCCGCGACGTAATGCGTGCACGGCTACCACATCACCTCGACGAATGTGCGCCAGCATAGCGCCGATAGTAACCTGCTGTGGAGAAATGGCGATGTCGATAAGCCCGCTTTCCACCAACTCAACATAAGCGGGTCGGTTAATGAGTGACATTACCTTACGAGCGCCCAGACGTTTGGCCAACATAGCTGACAGAATATTGGCTTCGTCATCATTGGTCAACGCACAAAAAACATCCATTGACTCGACATTTTCCTCGGTCAGTAGATCAGGGTCGGCGGCATCTCCGAGTAAAACAATGGTGCTATACAACTCTCCTGAAAGCTGTTTGGCTCTTTCTGGGTTTTTCTCAATTACTTTGACCTGATAATCTTTCTCCAGTATTGCTGCCAATTGACCGCCAATATTACCACCTCCAGCCAGCATGACTCTTTTGATCGGTTTATCGAGCTTGCGTAACTCGGAAATTACGGTAGGAATGTGTTTACGCGCAGCAACAAAAAACACTTC
>Ga0256847_1000748_pt1 | contig 18928 bp, 18 predicted proteins | sample TeddybearmetaG_FD_189099 | JGI IMG/M metagenome (GOLD analysis project Ga0256847, IMG submission 189099) | Hydrothermal vent microbial communities from East Pacific Rise, Pacific Ocean - Teddybear | ecosystem: Environmental > Aquatic > Marine > Hydrothermal vents | place: Pacific Ocean: East... | reverse complement strand
TGATGTACAAATAGACCGATCGTGTAACAATTAATGCAATACTGATAAAGGCCAGAAAAAAGAGTAATTCATTTCGTAGGGACCATTTTCCATTATTCCGCTTAAATAGCCAATTTTGAAAAGGAAGAGTGATGAGATAAGATATAGCTCCCGTCAATCCATAGAAAGGAAGATAGATTAGCTTCTCTCTATCTCCAAATTCGTGAACATCTAAAGGTTCGGTGAAATATAGAAATACAAATATCCAAACGGCCAATCCAAAAGCAATGGCCAAATGATGTTTTACAGAGGGGTCGAACGGGTAACTTCTCTTCAAGCAATTAATTTTTCGTTTCAAAAATAAAAAAAGGCTTTGATTATATCTTCAAAGCCTTTCAATTTTATTTCAGAATAATGGATTATCGCAGCCAGCCTTTTTGGCTTGCACCCTTACTGTAATAATAAAGGAAGATTGATATTATTATTACAAACATAGGCATCACCACACCATCTATGGTGCCAAAAACTTCAATTGTATTTGTAGTGACCCAAACTGAAATCATTTGAATGAGCACACAAAGTAGTGAAATACCGAATAGTGTAACGGCAAATTTTCGCCTTAATAAAAGTAAAAGACATGCCAAGAGTCCAGAAAATACAGCAATCGCAAACACGGCTGTTAACCAAGCGGGACTTCCATCGATAATTGCTAATTGATCTGCGTTAAATTCAGCTCTAAAGGTTTCTACATTATAGGCCTCCATCAAGTAGCGAGAAACGCCCATTAGATTCCAAAGTAAAGCGAGGATGGCAATGATCCAAAACCAGAGATTGGGTTTGTTCGTAGTTGTCATAATGTTTTGGTTTAAGGTTATTGTAGTAAATATACATATTTTTGATCTATGTTTTCGAAGCGCCATTTCTATCTTATTGAATTACAGTACTTAGGCTTTCGGTATCACGGTTGGCAGAAGCAACCCAATGTACTGACGGTTGAACAAATGGTTTCTAGAACCACATCTTATGTATTAGGACATAAGAAGTTTAAACTACTTGCTTCCGGACGTACCGATGCCAAAGTATCGGCTCATAAGGCATATATCGAGCTATTTATTGACGACGACCCCATTATAATGGAAGAGTTTTTACCCGTATTCAATGAAAATTTACCTGCCGATATTAGGGCTCTTGGCATACAGGAGGTGGATGAGAAGTTTAATGTTATTTTGGCTCCAAAAGGGAAGGAGTATTTGTATTTGTTTTCCTTCGGAAGTAAAAATCACCCTTTTGCTGCCCCTTATATGACCGGAATTCCCATTGATTTGGATATTGATAGCATGCGGCGCGCGGCTAAATTGTTCGAGGGAACGCACGATTTCAGGAACTACGCTTTTAAACCAAACCCTGAAACCAAAACAATAGGCACCATTGAAACTTCAGAAATAATTAAAAATACTATTTATACGGCCAATTTCTTTCCAGAGCATAGTTATGTATTACGCATTCGCGGAAAAGGTTTTAAAAGGCACCAGATTAGATTGATGATGGGGATCTTATTTGATTTGGGCGAAGGCAAGGTCGAACTTGATTTTATTAAGGAAACATTGGAGCCCGAAAAATCATTTAAATTAGAACGTATTGCACCGGCTAGCGGCCTTATTTTGAACAATGTAATTTTATAAGGGATGCTGTTTACAGCGATAATTAATGACTTAACTTTACTAAAATTCACTTGAGATGAAAAACCAACTTCTCCTAATTTTACTATCCACTTTGCTATATTCCTGTACTGAAATTAAAACTGACTTTGCTTCTTATGAAGCCTATCCTATTCCAAAAGGTGAAAATCTATGGTTATCTTATAGTAAGGATTATTCTGAATTTAAACTCTGGTCCCCAACGGCCAATGCGGTTCGATTGAATTTATATGCTGAAGGCAATGGAGGGAAGTCTATCACCACTCATTTGATGGAACATTCTGCTAATGGAGTTTGGAGAAAGCAATTAAAGGGAGACTTAAATGGCGCCTATTATACGTTTCAGGTCAAGATCGATGGGAAATGGCTGGAAGAAACTCCCGGGATTTATGCAAAAGCGGTAGGAGTTAATGGAAAACGAGCCATGGTGTTGGATTTTGAATCTTCAAACCCTGAGGGCTGGAATTTAGATAAAGGACCAGCAATCAAGCACTTGAATGAAGCGATTATATACGAATTACATATTCGAGATATGACCATTCACCCTGAGTCGGGGAGTACAGTACCGGGCACCTATTTAGGTTTGGTTGAAGATGGCACCAAAGGCCCTAATGGGGTGGCTACTGGAATGGATCATTTGAAGGAAATGGGAATTACCCATGTACACTTATTACCCACTTTTGACCATTATGCCATTGATGAAACCAAGTTGGATAGTCTACAATTTAATTGGGGTTATGACCCTCAGAATTACAATGTCCCGGAAGGTTCCTTTTCAAGCAATCCATATAAAGCTGAGGTAAGAATTAGTGAATTCAAGGAAATGGTAAGTGCTTTTCATGAAAATGGTATTGGTGTTATCTTGGATGTGGTCTATAACCATACTGGACGAACAGAAGACTCCAATTTTAATCTGGAAAATCCCGGCTATTACTACCGACATTGGGAAGATGGAAGGCTTTCGGATGCTTCAGCATGTGGGAATGAAACTGCTTCAGAGCGAGCTATGATGCGAGACTTTATGCTGGAGTCCGTAAAATATTGGGCTGAGGAGTATCATTTGGATGGCTTCAGATTTGATTTGATGGGCATTCATGACATTCCTACTATGAATTTAGTTGCCAAGGAATTGAAACAAATAAACCCGGATCTATTTGTCTATGGGGAAGGCTGGACCGCTTCAGATTCACCTTTACCCATTGCAGAGCGGGCTTTAAAGAAAAGCATCACAGAATTGCCGCAGATTGCTGCTTTTAGTGACGATATTAGAGACGGACTTAAAGGTTCGGTATTTGAAGACGAGAGCGGCGGATTTGTAAGCGGTACTGAAAACATGGAGGAGTCTGTCAAATTTGGTGTAGTTGGATGTATCCAGCACCCTCAATTGGATTATGAGGCTGTGAATTATTCGGATGCTCCTTGGGCCAATGAACCGTGGCAATCCATAGCCTATGTTTCATGTCATGACAATCATACGCTATATGATAAGTTAAAGGTGTCGCGCGAAGATGCTAGCGAAGCCGATATTATTCTCATGGATAAATTGGCGAATGCAGTTGTGATGACGTCTCAAGGGACTGCTTTTATTCATGCCGGAGCTGAAATGTTGCGGACCAAAAATGGTGAGCACAATTCGTACAATTTACCCGATACTATTAACCGAATCGATTGGAATTGGAAGTGGGAGCATAAGGATATCGTGGAATACTACAAAAACTTGATTGCGCTCCGGAAAGCGCATCCTGCCTTCAGAATGACTACTGCTGCTGCCGTACAATCGAATTTGGAGTTTAATTCGGTTGAGCCAGAGCTTGTCAGTTTTCAGATTAGTAACCATGCCAACGGCGACACATGGAATAACATTTATGTTATTTATAATGCGCGAACGACTGCCGTTGACTATACGCTGGAAGGGGAGTGGCAATTAGCGGTTCTTGGTACTACTTTTTATGATTCCGAAGAAAAAATGAAGCAGGGTAGTCTCAATGTGCCGCCGATATCTATGGCGATTGTTTTTCAAGAATAATTTTGACGCAAAGCTATTTTAATTATTCAAATCATTGGGTCAGTGGGTATCCATGTTTTCCTCGTTTATATCCTCTAGTAATTTTCAGTTATTCCCGTATCATATTTACGTAAAAGTACGTAGTGTGACAATCGTCCATTCGCTTTATCTTGAGCATACACTTAGAAACCTACATTAAAATTTTCTAGAAAAATTATCGATATGAGAAAAGGAAGCGATAAAAATGATAAAAAGAAGCGTCCGGTTGTGACCGATACGGTTCATCAGGCAAAGTCGAATAAGGCTAACACTTCACAATTTAAGGATGAACGCCCTGAAACCTTGGCCATCAATCAACTGCAATCGATGGCGAATGATTATTCGTCGCAACCAATTCAGAACAAGAAAAACGATACAGGACTTCCAGACCAACTCAAAAGTGGTATTGAAAATGCCTCAGGTTATTCGATGGATGATGTGAAGGTGCATCGAAATTCGGCAAAACCTGCCCAGTTGAATGCACATGCTTATGCCCAAGGTTCCGAAATACATTTGGGTTCGGGCCAAGAGAAACATTTGGCGCACGAAGCTTGGCATGTGGTACAACAAAAACAAGGTAGAGTACAGCCTACCAAGCAAATGAACGGCTCGGTGAATATTAATGACGATGCTGGATTGGAGAAGGAAGCCGACGCAATGGGAGGAAAGGTGGCACAGGCCAAGGGAAAGTCTGAACAAGGATCAACAGTTAGAGCGGTCGGAACAACAACTCAGCTTGTGGAGGACGAAAGTAAGCGACAAGAAACTGATGTTCGAATGGATCATTTGGTATTAGAAGCCAAAGTTATTCTCAAATTTTTAAAAAAACAAGGTGAAGATTGGGCGAAAATTTATGGCGAAAAGGGCAAAGAACAAGCCCAGACCATGGTGAAGGATAAGCTAGCAGGCAAGAAAAAAGATTATCCAGCTGAAATTAGACGAGAAGCGCTAAAACGTTATTGGGCTTCCTTATCTGCTGAAGAAAAACTAGAGTTAGTTAGTGAGGCCGGAGGTATTCTATCAAAGGTGGCAAAAGTAATGGCAAGCGCAGGATTACAAGTAGCAAGCGCAGCTATTCAATCGAGCGGCTCGGGAAGCTCCAAACCTAAAAAGGAAAAGGAGGAAGAGCCAGCCAAAAAACCTGCAAAGAAGACGCGAAGTTCTCCCAGTATTGCTTGGATTAGTGAGTTAACTACGGATGACTTAGATAACCTCTATCAAGTCTATAAGCAGAAAAAGAAAGTCATGAGCAAGATTGATGAGTACCAGCAAAAGTTGGTCAATGAATCGGGTAAGATTGGTAAAGCTGTTGGTGCATATGTAGGTGGTAAGAAAACGCAGTTAGAGTTTGTAAATAGAGTGAATGAACGCAAACAGGACTTTACGGTTGCTAAAAAACGTTATTTGTTTCTATTAGCTACCATCGAGAAAAATAAAGATAAAGCAAGGTATAAGGAAGAATTGGATGCCTTACTGGATGTTTTTGTAAACCTTAGAGGACCTGCAGCTATTTATTTAGGGTTGTTTGACTTTGAGAAACAAGATGAGTTTAGCGAACTATGCTCCATTGCCTTGGGTAATTTAAAAGCGGCCAATATAAAACGACCGGCATACGTTATGGTGGAAAAAGTGGGTTCGGCTATCGTTTCTGGCTTTAAAATGGTGAAAGATTTTGTAAGTGGTAAAGGACCAGAGGAAGAAGAGCGTTTACAACAGGTATTAGAGAGTGCTCAAGAAACGGCTGCAACGAATTTGGCAATAACTGTTGGAAAATCATGGGGAGGGATTACCACATTTTGGTCCAAACCTGCAGGAGTGTCCGCAATTTCGAAGGCCATTTCCAAAGGGAAATCGCCTAAAGATAAGTTACAAATTGCGAGTGGGCTAGCTAAGAAGTCTGCTGGTAAAGAAAGTAGTAACCGAGATGCCACGACGCAAATATTCTACGATGCCTTGGCCGATATTAATGTGGAAGACGTACATAGTGTGAATCGCGCGGCTTCTATTCTAACGGAAGTAGGCGGGCAGTTGGGATAAGTTTTACCTATACTTCTTTTAAATAAATAATATATGAGTGATAGAGCGGAACCGGTACGTAAAGGTAAGTTGGCCGTTAATTCTACAAAAACGGAAGGTGGACAGGTTGCACATCAGTTTCAGGACAAGAGACCTGAAGCTTCTAGTTTAATGCAATTACAAGCGATGGCCAATAGGAGCGCTAAAGTACAGCATACAGCTCAGCTTCAAGCTACTGCAAATAAGAGTGATAAGCTATCTGTAGTTCAGGCAAAAAAGAATAACACTGGCTTGCCCGATAATTTAAAATCAGGAATTGAAAACCTCTCCGGGATGGCCATGGACGATGTAAAAGTACATCGCAATTCTGACAAGCCCGCTCAATTAAATGCCCATGCTTATGCCCAAGGGACTGATATACATTTGGCCTCAGGACAGGAAAAACATTTACCGCACGAAGCCTGGCATGTAGTACAACAAAAACAAGGGAGGGTGAAGCCAACGATGCAAATGAAGGGTAATCCTTTGACCGAGCTCAGGGCAGGTGTAAATGTGAATGATGATACTGGTTTAGAGAAGGAGGCGGATGTAATGGGGGCGAAGGCCATAAACAAAGGAGCGGCTGCCATACAATTCAAAAATACTTCACCTATCAATCACTCCAACGCTTCTCATGATAAAGCGACGGTTCAGAAAAAGGTTATGTCTGGTCGATTGAATGTAATAGGAGAAAAACATAGTGATTACAAGAAAGGAAGAGATAATGAGAAAGAAATGCTCAAAGATTGGTATAATATTTCGGGTAATAAATACTGGCAAGAACACGAATTTAAAGGAGTAGAAACGACGAAGGAAGGGAAACCTAAGGCAGCAGACCCAATAATAGAGCATTGTAGGGTGCAGTTACTCGGATTAATTTCTGCCATTAAAGATGAGACAGAAGTGGCAACCTTATTAAAGGATGGCGTAAACGAAAAGGTTATTAAGGGTATCGAAAGCTATTGGAAAAGTACCTATAAATCTTTCCTGTATTTGTTTCATCCAGATATTGAAGAGGCCGGGAAGAAACATCAAGAAGAAAATTATGCAGTCGATGCATCGCATCAAAAGCGACTAACAAGTGCCCATAAGCTTTTTGAAAAGGCCGATAAAGCAATTACAAAACTTAGAAGTTTAAAAACAGATGAGGGTGGAAAATGGTATGATTGGACAAAAGCATTGAATAAAAAAAGCCAGCGAAATCACGTAGCAGTTGTTCGACAATTATTGCATCAAGTAGATCAAATCCTAGGAAACGTATTATACAATGTTGATGAGGCAGAAAAACAAGATGAAAGCGTAAATGTTTCTAGAGAAGTTGCTATGGTTGGTGCTGCAAACCAGGCAGTGGATAACGGTTTCACAGGTGCTTGGAAAATTGGAACATCACATATAAAAAGTATGTTGAAGGTAAAAGGACCTCATGCTGGTACTAAGGGGGCAAAGTTTACAATAACAGATAGAGGGGAGTTTTTGGCTGAAATGAAGCAGTACGATAAGGGAAAGGAAGGAATCGTTTCATTAATCCCTGGAGAAGAAGTAAGAGATATTCCAGTACCTGATCCTAGTGAAAGGACTGGAGTTAAGGAAGAAATAAATATTACAAATTAAAAAAGTGAAAAAAATTACTCCTCATATTAATTCATGGAGATTTAGTTTCTACTGGAGTTTGCTATGAAAAGTAGCTCCTGAGATCATGGTATTTTCGTTTTCCAAATTAATACACAACTTCCTGCTACATCAAAGCGAGCTGCACTCTCAACTTTTCCTTTTATCATCTTTTTCCTCGTCATTAAGGTTATCATACCTATTAATTTTCAGGGATTTTACGGGTTCAAATAAGGGGTAATGCTTCTATTATATTCAAAATGAGTGATTTAGATTTGTCATGACCTTAGAGGACGTGTATACTGTTCTTAGCAGATCGAGCGGTTCTCCGCTCTATTTCAACCTATTATTAAACCTAATTAAACTTTTATGAACCATTTATTAAAACTGAAAGAGGCCTTACGAATGTGCCTTTTTCTCACCGCAATATTGTTTTGTACTATTGCATGCGAAAAAAAGGGTGCCGAACTAGTATTGGACAGCAACTCTACCATCAATGTAGAAGATTTACTCCCAAACACCAATACTGGGAATCTGGTCAAACAACATTTACGACTCGCCATGGGAAGTGGAACCGATGCCGAAGCAAAATACCAACAATCCTTAGAACGATTAAAAGTAAATCCAGAAGCAGGAAGGGTACTATATGATACCTATAAGAAAGTGCCAGCACAACATTATATGTTTCGTACCATGATTGTGGAAGCCTTGAAACAACTTCGCTCACCAGCGTCTATGGCATTCCTAGATGAGATCGCTTCCGATCGTATTCCTGAAGACAGTGCACCAGAAAATGCTGAAATTGATACTCGTATTGATGAAATTGTAATCCGTATTACTGCAGTGGAAGGTCTTACTTTACTAGCCTCCGATAGTCTGGTTGATGCCAATGAAGCATTGATGGGCCTCACGAACCACGGAGACTTAACAGTTCGTCAAATGGCGGCTCGTGGATACATTAAATCTTCAGTAGGGTCTGCTGTTGAAAAAATAGAAGCGCTCAAGTCAAAACTTCCGAAAGAAGAGCATTGGTACCTTAGTTTGGAAGACACCAATATTAAGACGGTGGCTCATCCTGAGATGCCAGAAAAATTCGAAATCATCGAGAAAGAAGCTAAAAACTCACCTAAAGTTATACAACAATGAAACAGTCAACAATATTTTCAAAATTAAAAGGGATTGTTTTAGTGATTGCGATCCTCTTAACATCAAGTCAGTTAAGTGCACAACAATCCTGTTCGATACCGCCGCATGATAATGTGGCCGACGGAAGTTCAGTCTACGCTAGTGGATTATGTAATCAGGCAAGAGTAGATCACTGGTGGTCTGTGATGGACATGCGTGAAAGCGATTGGGATGCAGGATTTGGATATTACGATGCCTGTAACTTAGACCGTCCTCTGGCCCGAACCTTTGCAGCCTTATATCTTTTGACCTATTCCGCAGAAGATTATGCAACCAATACGGGAGATTATAGCGGGAATGCCTTGCGATGGGCCTATCCTTATACAGCCAACAATATTGGTCGCTTACAAGCCCTTTGTTTTAAACCCGGTTCCAATCCTGGAGATTGGGCAGGTTGGGCCTATGGGAGCAGAGTAGAATTATACATTCCATATTTCTATAGTTTTAATGTGGTCACCCGAGCGGGTACTTTACTGCATGAGGCAAGGCATAATGGAGGCAAAGGACATAATGGCGGCAGTGGTTGTCCCAGAGCCGCATCCTGTGACACTACGTGGGGTTATGAGGGTTCCAATATGTACGAGGTACTATACCTTTGGTGGTTTGCCGTAGATGGTACTCGTACTACACAAGCCATACGTGATATGTCTCGAAACCGTGCCCGTGCCGTACACAACACGGCCTTTAATACCAATCCAGGTTTTAATATTTAAGCGTTTGTCTTGAATAAAAATTGACTAACTAAATATATGTGAGCGCCTCTTATCATAAGAAGCGCTCATTTTTTTTTAATAGTTGGCTTATTGGAAGGTAAATTTGAAAGGCTATTTATAGCGAAAATTATCCTATCAATTTACGTAGAAATACGTAGCGCAATTGCCTAAATCTTTATCTAACTTCAAGGCAAAGTTTGCAGGCATATAATCGCGTTGCAGGCAAAAATTGAATGAAGGCGCCATTAGATAAAACATCCGAGAATAAAAGCCAGATCACCAACAACAAGGCCACTCAACCCCTGGTTAGTGGGGACGGGTTGACTCAATTTAAAGATAACCGTCCAGAAACTGTCCAATTGCAACAACTGCAGGGGATGGCTAATAACAGTAAACAAGTCAATCCATTAAACACGCCTCTAAAAACGAGTAATAGTTCCACAGCGGCGCAACTTCACAAGGCTGGAATTACAGATCCCTCTTCCAAGGCAATACAATTGAAACAAATATCAGGTAATAAATTGAACGTAGCAGGTGAAACTCATAAGGAATCCGATTTGTTTAGAAATAGGGAAGAAATGTACGCGAAGGATATAACAGGGGGGGTGTACAAAAGTGAAAATGCCTTTATAGTGCGAAGTTGGGCAGGTGGAAACGATCAATATGGGGACCCAAAACTTTTAAGAGCGGAAATGCTTTTGGCAATGATCCGTGAACAAATACTACCAAAAATACAAGGTATTGAGGACGAGGATCCGGCGCAGATAAAACTTGGATTTCGTCTGTATCGAGGGGGAATATCGGACAATGAGACTGAGCTAGCCGATACACTAAGTGAGGTGAGTGGCACTATAAACTCAGCTTTAGGCCAAATTACCGTGGAAGCGGCAGCAGCTGTAAGGGCCAATGATACTTCTAAAGGGCTAACCGAACTTGTTCAGAAGATACGAGGACAAAAACATACCGGAGGTACCGATCTGGTCAACTCCGTGAATTTAGTGATTGGCACTTTCGCTCGTGAAGTGCTATTAAAAGGGAATATTAGATCGGAAGCTGTAGTCATGGAACTGCGTTCAAAAGCGATGCATGAGGCTGCCGATATGAACGCGAAGCGGTGGGTTGGTGAGATCAAAGGTGTTTGGAAAGTTGGAAATGATCATGTTCCCGAGATTAAAGCAGAGAAGAAAAATGAGAAGTATACCTTATTGGATAAAGGGCAATTTAATACAGGCTTTGTTGCATGGATGAAGGCGAAAAAAATAAAGGAGGATAAAGATAAGGCGGCAGATGATGAATACCCGAAATAGAGATAGTGATGGAGACCGTTTTTACCCGACACGTCGGCTTTATTGGCATCACTCATACTCATTAATCCCGTATAAGATCTCCTTCATTTTACTGCCGTTGATCTCTACGGGTTTGTAGGCGGTGTTGAATTTGTCAATGGCAATGGTAATGCTCTCCTTTAGTTTGCTGTATGCAATGGGTATTTTATCTCCACATTGTTCCTCATTTTCATAGCTATTGAGCATGATCCCAAATTTTTCGTAGAATTTAGCGCCTTGGTCTATAAAGGCGTTGTATTGAGTGATAAACTGTAGTAACCTGTCAATGGGGAACTCCAGGTTAATCTGCATTTTCTGTGCTTTACGGCGTTGGCTTTCATCCAACAAGACCTTATCAAGTTCTTTTAAATAAACTTCGAGCTTTTCTCTTACACTGTCCCAATCATCTCCATTTCTACATTCCCTTAATGGTTTTTTATATTGAATGGGCTTGGTAAAATCAACGAACAACTGCTGTAATTCATTGATGATATTGTCGTTGGTTTTTTGAAGAAATTTAGTTTCAAAATAGATCGTTTTCAAATCATTATGCATTCGCAGCGTAAAATCTATGATACACTCGATCTCCCGAAGTCTTGATTCCTTTTCATCTTTAGACGTATTTGTATCAGTAAATAAGGAAACAAAAGAATGCGCTACAGAAGTATAAATGTTATTACCTAACACCTTTGTCAAGTCAAAGCCAGATTTTTTATCTTTTTTTGACTTAAGTAATTCCTTTACTGATGCAAACTCTGGATATTCATTTGGGTTTGAAATTTTATTAATCTCCGCAAAAGTGCTTACCGAAGTAAAATGATGGTCTAAGGCCAATGTTTTTTCATAAAGCAGTTTTATTATTTGCAGGCCTTTTATGTATCGTATTTTGCTAATATCGGATTTCTCATTTAATCTTAAGAGTTCAAATCTCTCCTTGATTTCATCTTTTTTTACTAACCAATTCAGCTGTTCATTTGGCTTTGAGGATGATCTAAGTTTCTTGTTGACAATTGATAATTCTAAGTAAAGAAAATCAGTTTTAATTTCATAGTACTCTTTTATATCATGAATGGCTTGAATTAGCTGTGCGATCTCGATTTCCATGCTAGACTCAGGCGTTGGGTTGATGCACAATTCTCTTGCGTTACTTGCAGGAGTCGGCTCAAATGACATGAGTATTAAAATAAATAGAATGATTTTCATGAATTTATAATAGAGTAGCGTTAATCGTCTAAGATTAAAATATCAATATAGTATGTTGATATGGTTGTTAAATAAACACCCACTTTAAGTTTATCGATTCTTTTCGAATTTGATGAAGAGTAGGGTGGCGCTATAGCCGGATAGATTGAAATTTCTTCCTCCATTTTGAATTTGAGAGAGTTCATATTCAATGCTGTAATTGGATTTCCAAGGATTCTATCCTCATCTTGTTTATCTAGTTTTTGCCTGTAAATTCTAAGCAAGGTTGTTCCATCTGGTTTCTTAATAAAAGTTGCGTTATATTGATTGGTGTTCTCAATTGTAATGGAGCAAGCACCTCGGCCGAAACAATTCGTGCCACGTCCAATAGTTAAATTGGCATTCTGTGCATTGCAAATAGGAGGAAGGCACATTATAAGTAAAAGATAGATTGTTAGTTTCATCGTATTCAATTTTTTTAGTAAATCCATTAGAGTATAAGTAACTAAACCGAACTGTGATTACGGTTTGGCCCAATTAATCATACTGTTTTGGTATTGTTTTGGTCTGACAAAAGTGATCCTGAATTGTAAAGCAACTATTTAGAAAGAATAATAACACAGCAACTGGAAGTATAATTATGCTAAGTATTCTTAATAGGGACCTCTTCAGATGGATTCTTTTCGGAAGTTCATTATTGTTATAAAAGACCACTTTTATTTTAAATATCATTTTCCCAAAAGTGGCCCCATTGTTAAGGAGATCGAACAATAGAAAATAGAACACATAGAAAAGAATAGAAAAGCAAAATGTATAATTGAATGTGATCCCAAAAGCGGTAAAATTAATTTTCTCATTAAAAAGGGATAAGATGTTTTCAGCAAATGTGGACAAAAGGCCAATCAACATTGCATCTACAATAAAGGCTCCAATTCTTCTCTTTTGCGTGGCATCCATAGCTATTATATTTTGGTGATTTTATACTTTAGTTTATTAATTTCACCTTTGGTATTTAAGCTGTATGTGTCAGGTACTATTGACACTCTGTAGCCTCCTTGCACAAAACAGTTGGTGTCTCTTCCGATAGTAATTGTAACATTTTGAGCCTGGGATATAAGTGGTAGGTAAATTAACAATATTGTAATGTATATTGATCTCATGGTCTGTGTTGATTTAATAACTTTTCGTATGGTGTTATCTAAGTCTTGTATTAATTTTTCATAAAAGAAGACAGGAACGACCTAATGATTAACCGATACCATTCCTAGTCAACCTCACAGAAAATTATTTAATCATCTTCTGTTCCAAGAATTACTTCCCATATACAGGCTAGAATACAGGATAATTCATATTCAGGAAGGCACTGAGGACAGGGCACAGAGGACTCGTATCTTTGAGTCAGTGTAGTTGCATTGATTCTCTTTGGTCCGATGATTTTATAGATTTTGTCGTTCTGATCAAAATATAAGTTTACATAACCATTTTCTTTTTTTGAAAATTTTGAATGGATTTTAAAATTATAACCAGTGTTTTCAAGGCCTTTTAACTTGGATATTAACTCCTTAGGAATCTCTATTTCTGTATTTCCAATTTCATTTGAGTTCAATTTCTGGGCAATTATATTTGTGCATGTCAAAGACAAAAATGTAAAAATGAAGAAGAATCTATTTAGCGTTTTCATAATGTTATGTTTAATGAGTTTTAATGTTTATTACATATCGATTTTGGCAATAGCACGAGCTATAAAATATATCCTGTGTTACTTCTGAGGATATTTGAAGCACAGAATATTTTACGATGGGTTGATGTTATACCCGAATTTTCAGTGCTTAAATTTTGGCGATGGAGTTTCACATGGCTCTTTCAACAAGGTGTTCTTGCTGAAAGATCATGAGGGTAAATTTTGTATTGGTAGATTAAAAATACTCAACCAGTATGCTTTCTATAAAAAGAAAGCATAGAGATCTACAGCTTTGCGAAAAAATATACCAATGTAACTACGACTATTACGGCAGCTGCTATCAACAATAGCGTTTTAATAATTTTGGTTATTTCATTGCTCATATCTTAAAATGGTTTAATTAAATTATTAGTCTTCAAAAATTATACAATCGATTATACAGTAACTTGTGCATAAAATGACGCCAGTTGTTGTGGGGCGCTCAGTGCAACTTCTAGCACAAGCGTTGTAATTTCCTCCAGTACATCCCGAGTTTCCACGCGATTGAACAGGTCTTTTAGGAGTATATATTGAATGCAACTTCACATTTCCATTCGAATCTATAATTCCAGAAATATGTACATATCCCGCTAGTTTTGTGTCATAGTGACTTACAGTTATTAATTCATAGTTCTTTGTGTCGCTAGAACTCATTTTTACTGCAGTGGGGATTTCAAGCGAATAACCTTCAGAGGTTGTTGCTTTTTGTGCATGGCTGCTGTAAGAGGTTAGCATAAATACGGCAATTATTATTACTGCATTAAGTTGTTTTAAGTACGTCATAATATACAATTTTAAAAATTTTACTTACTCATTTGCTTTCGGTTTCCGTGACTTTATTTGATGTGTTAAGCTACACGCTACGAATCCTTACCCTTGCGTCTAGAATTGCTTTTCTTATACTTGATTGGCGGCTATTCGTATTCTGAAATCTGTGAGATTCTCCACCTGGTAGTAATCCTCTCTTTGGTTATAAGTTATACTGCTTCTGTTTTTCGGTTTTTGTTATTAGAGAGGTTAAAAGAAATCGGCCCAGAGCATTAATACTAACTCCCCAGTTAATCTAAAACGAATCTCCGAGCCGATTAACTAGATTTTGATATGTCAAATTTTAGACGAATATTTTGACTCTGCAACTATAGTCTGTTGGAATTCAAGAATTTAAAGCCGTCAATTCTTGAATTGAGACTACGCGAATAACATTTAAACATCAGTAAATCAGTAGCTTATAATTTGGTATCTCCAAAGAGGTATTATTTTTGGACTGAAATCGCTAACTTTATTCATATTCAGACCATTAACTCCCCCTATCATACCATATTATATGAAAAATACACTAACCAAGTTCTTTTGTATTATTAGCTTTATTTCTGTCAGCGCACAAGATTTATCTCAGGAATATCTAGATACATTGGGGGATGAAGAGTTATTGGCTCTTTTTAATGACGTAGTTAATGATTCTTTAAAGGCAGAATTGGTAGCTCGAACTTATCTTGCAGAGGCGAGAGAACAAAAGGATACAATAAAAATGGCCCGTGGTTATGACCGACTTGCCAGAGTTTATAATTCTAAAAAGAACATCTCTTATGCAGATAGCATTATCGATCTCACTATTAATCTGAGACATAAAACATATCCAGCTACTGGTTATATGATTAAAGGCTATGAATTTCATAGTATTGGTGATTTAGTCAATTCTACAAAAAATTTCCACATTCTATATGATTACGCAATATTAAATGATAATATTCCGCACCAACTATACGCATTAAATTTTCTGATAAGTTCAAAATCTCAATGGGGAGATGGGCTAGATGCCTTGAAACTTCAAAAAAATCGTCATAAACTTATTCAAAGAGAAGATTTTATTCAGAAGCTCACTGAATCCTCAAGAAAGGGATATTCTAAAAACGTTGAAGACCTTGCAAAGGAAATAGAAATCGTATCTATCTATGGTTTTATAAATTGTTATGTAAACCTAAGAGAGTACAAAAGAGCAAAGGAATACATCGACCTTTTAACAATAAAAGTTCAAGCTTATCAAGGTTTTGATAAAGAAAAGTATGTGCAATGGCCCGCAGAATGTCAGTTAGAATTGAGTTTTCATTTAAAAAACTTTAATGACCTTGAAATTATATCAAAAAAGTTATTGGCACATCAATTGAAATTAAAAGATGCATCTGGTTTATTTGACAATTTTGGATTCAGAGGGCTAGCGAATTTTGAACAGAATAAAGTAAAAAAAGGAATTTTTTTTTTGCTGAAAGCCGACTCCATATATGAAAACGATCTAGTCAGAATACTACCATATCGTAGACGAGTGTTTGAAGAATTACTTGCTTACTACCAATATAATTCGAACGACTCAAAACAAATTGAATATTTAAACAAACTTATATCAATTGACAGTGTACTCAAGATAAATTATCAATATTTCGAACCTGAAAATATAAAGAGAATTGAAACTCCCCAACTCCTATATCAGAAGGAGGTAATAATATCTAGGTTAAAATCAAAAAACAGATGGTTTAAAACTGTGAATTGGCTTATTGGGATATTTTTTATGGGTAGTTTGACATTAGCCTTTTATTATTTTAACAGACAGCGTGTATTTAAAAAAAGATTCAAGGTTCTACAGCGAAATAAAAAAGATGAAGTTCAAATCAATAATGGCAATAGTTTCGACAAATTAGGAATTTCGTCTAAAGTGGTAGAACATATTATGAGCAATCTCGATTTGTTTGAGGATCAAAAGCAATATTTAGAAAAAGATATGTCTCTACAAGATCTCGCAAAGAAGTTCCATACCAACTCTAATTATCTCTCGCGCGTAATCAACTTAAAGATGGAAAAGAACTTCTCACAATACATACATGACTTAAGAATTGAATACTCAATGAATGAATTATTATCTAACTCAAGATTTCGCAACTATACCATTAAAGCCATTGCTGAAGATTGTGGATATACCAACGCGGAGTCCTATTCTAGAGCATTTTATAAAAAGAACGGCATATATCCGTCTTACTATATTAAGAAACTAAACCAAACCACTAATTAAGTTGAACCGACAATACAGTGACTTGTTTCTCACAATTTTCCACAGAAATTTTGAGTGCCATTTCTGAGACCTTGCCTTGGATAACATATATTTTACAGGAGTCTAACTCTGTATTACTTTCAGAGAACAAGACGTCCCCATTTTTTAACAAGGTTGTAATGGCTGCCGTATCCAGTTGATGGGCCGTCATTACGTCTAAGGACGCATTCGTAAACACACGCTCCTTGAGGCGAATATTCTTTAAGGTACGAGCTGAAGGCCCATAGTCATATTCGCAAGAGGCACCACTTCCTCCAATAAAAAAATAAAGTAGTACGATGCCAATGGCGAAGCCACCGAAGTAGTATAGGAAACGTTTGGCTAAACTCATTTAAAAAAAGGGAGTTGGTTCAATAATTAAGTATCACACTGAAATGCAAATTTCTTGAATTTTCAGCAAAAAAAGGCTATTAATTAAAAGGGAATTAAAAAATTAACAGATTGGGGTCATTATAGGGTAAGTCGAACCAGTCTGCAACTGCTTTATTTGTGAGAATACCATGATAAAAGTACAATCCATTTCGTAATCCAGGGTCAAGACGAATGGCTTCTTCAAGTCCACCGCATTCTGCAATTTGCATCAGGGAAGGGGTAAAGATATTACTTAAGGAAATAGATGCCGATTTGGGATACCGAGCAGGAATATTGGGGACACCGTAATGAATGACACCATGTTTGATGATTGACGGATGATTGTGCGAGGTCATTTCACTTGTTTCAAAGCAACCACCCATATCAATACTAACGTCTATAATAACGGCTCCTTTCTTCATTCGTTCAACCATAGCTTCTGTGACGATGACTGGTGAGCGATGTTTACCGCGTACCGCACCAATGGCAACATCACAACGTCGCAAGGCTTTCAATAGTGTTTTTGGCTGAATGGTAGAAGTGTAAAGAGTTTGTCCTACTTTGGATTGTATTCGTCTTAATTTAGTAATGGAATTGTCAAAAACTTTCACTGTAGCTCCTAGTCCCAGAGCAGCTCTAACCGCATACTGTCCAACGGTTCCGGCACCAATAACTACAACTTCTACTGGAGGAACTCCGCTTATGTTACCAAAAAGCATTCCATTACCGTCCGCAGCATTTACCATTAATTCAGATGCAATTAGTACCGACGCAGTACCGGCAATTTCGCTGAGGGCTTTTACTGCTGGATAACTACCATCCTCATCCTTAATGAATTCGAAAGCAAGAGCCGTAATTTTCTTTTGGGAGAGTGCTTCAAAGTACTGCTTTTTCTGCTTTTTGAGTTGTAAAGCAGATATGATCACCGAATTAGGATTGATTAATTCAATTTCCTCTAGTGTTGGTGGTTCGACCTTTAGAACGATGGGGCAAGCAAATACTTTCTTCGTATCTGGCGTTAGTTGGCCACCTGCCTCACTGTAATCTTTATCGGAATAGCCAGCTACTTCACCAGCTCCATTCTCAATCAATATTTGATGCCCATTGGCTGTTAACGCGGCTATGGCATCGGGAGTTAGGCATACACGCTGTTCTTGAAAATGAGTTTCTTTAGGAATACCAATGATTAAATCACTTTTCACTTGAGTGATTTCTAACTTTTCTTCTTGTGGAAGTAATTGAGCTTTGGTAAATGGCGACTTAGGTTGCGTCATGGAACGGTGTTATTATGAATATCCAAGTTAACCAAAATATCCGAAACTGGAACGCCCCCTTTTAGCGGAAGAGATCCTTAATTTGCTGCCAAAAGGTCTGCTTAGAGCTAAGTTCTTCTTCAAAAGACTTCAGGTCAGTTCTACGAACTTGAGCAAACAGTTTTGCTCGAATCAGATATACAAATGGCACAAGTATAAGCATTAGAGGTAAAACATAATAAAAGTCTAATGAATCTAAATTGTTGCTCTCATTTAATACTCCCCATAATTGGAAAGAATACATAGCAATAGGCACCAAAATTATCCAGTGCCACCAATGTCTACATGTAAAAAACCAAATTAACAGTAGCAACAATGGAATGGCTTTACCGGTAAAATACCAAGCAAACGAGTACCAATCAGGAAAACTGGTTTCCATTGTAAACCAAGAAGTTTCCCAGATTTGTGTCTCTGGGAAACTCTCATATAAATAAAATAAAATCGGTGTAAGTGCGATTAACAGTACAATTACACCTCCTACGAAAAGAGATTTACTATCCGTTTTGTAGGGGTTTGAGTGTTTTGTCAACTTGTTGTTCTGTAGATTCATCTTCTATATTCTCGGGAGTACAAGAAACAAATAAAAATGCTCCTAAGAGTGCAACGATAAAAAGGTAGTTTTTGACTTTCATAATACTAGTTTTTGTGAGGTTTAT
>Ga0256847_1000747_pt1 | contig 18932 bp, 19 predicted proteins | sample TeddybearmetaG_FD_189099 | JGI IMG/M metagenome (GOLD analysis project Ga0256847, IMG submission 189099) | Hydrothermal vent microbial communities from East Pacific Rise, Pacific Ocean - Teddybear | ecosystem: Environmental > Aquatic > Marine > Hydrothermal vents | place: Pacific Ocean: East... | reverse complement strand
ATTTATCTACCCACCCCTTTCGGGTTCCCTCCTTTATTGAGCTGTTGCTCAATACTTTGGCTTCTCCAAAGACCAGTCAGTCCCGCTTCAAACTATCTACGATAGATCATTCAGTCACATTCGCAGTAGAGCCTTTTTAGCGGCTTGATTCTCCTGCCTGCCGGCAGGCAGGTTTGTTTCGTTTTCTGATCAAGCAGAGGAATGACCGATCATCGCAGATGTAGCACCGATAGGTGATAAGAGAATGAACGCGTTAGCGATGGGATAGCAAAGCCAGTCGTGGCGAGCGACCATATATGTTTGAAAGATTAATCTTCATTTTTCACTTACATTCTATAAATGAAAGACATAAATTACACATATGAAATAATCATATATTAATATGTTAGGTTGACACCTATGCGAAGTGGAGAAATCTATCATCTCTAGAATACCGAAATAACATTCCCATTTTTCCATTCTTTTCATTCAGGTGCATTTCAATACAAAACAATAAAAGCTATAATTAGGAATACAAAAAAAAGCTCAAGAAACTACTAACTTCCTTGAGCTTATAAAACTACTTACTTTAAAACTAACTCTAAATTTTTATTATTTTACGACTGGTTATACCAATTTCCGTTTCTATTCTAATGAAATAAACTCCACTTGGATATTCATATGTATTGATTGTCAATACGCCTTTAGATTTATTTCCTGATTGATAATGTACTTTACCTTCTGCACCAATAACTCGGATGCTTTTTACATCTCTTGGCAACTCAACTGTGAATTGGTGATTGAAAGGATTTGGATATACATTGCTCGTTGATAATACTTCATCTTCAATATCAGTAACACATGATTCTTCAACATTCCCATTATACAATTGTGATGATCCACCAATTGTAATTCCATTTGAAAAATCTCCACCTCCCATTCCAGGGCCTGTATCATCTGGATCTACTCCGTTATCAAAGAATCTGACATCTTCATTATACTGTCCTGAAGACCCTGCTAAAAAACTGAATAGCATCACTTCATCACCTTCTTCAAGATTATTATAAAATGAAGCGGGTGATAATTTTGGCACTATGGAATAGAAGTCATTCTCAGGTTGAGCTTCTGGCGATAATATTGGATTTCCTAAACCCCAATCTAAAGGAGCAGTACTAGAATAATCTTGATTATTCTGAAGTGGCATGTACTTACCCATAATTACTATTCCTTCACCATTAGGAACTACAATGGATATTTGTGAATTAAATTGTGCTCTATGAGGAATTGTAAATGCTGAACCTTCTAATATTCTAAGACTAACTTCATACTGATTTGTCTCACAATTGTATTTCATTAAAAAGTCTACGCTTTGAACTTGCCCAAAGCAAAAGATTGATGTAAAGCATAAAAAAAGGATAATTTTGTTTTTCATTATTAACTGTTCTTAATTTTTGATTTTAAAGGTGTTAGCCATTTATTTATAATTCAAAATGACAATCTTCTTTATACAAAACTATATCATTCAACAATCAATAGTATCCAATTACCTGTCCATTCATAAGGAATTGACAACTACTTTACTAAAAAAGTAAATAGGTAAAAAGTACTTGCTATTTTAAAATCGCAAATTAAATGTATAAACAAAGCAAATGAGGCTTTATAGATATAATCTGATCATATTTTGTATCATAAGCCAACCTGTTTCAACTAATTTACTTTGCGACCTTTGCGAAATCCTTTGTGTTCCTTGCGGGTAAATGAATACATCAAACTGACTAACTAATTATCGGAATATCAATTGTGTAATTTTTACATGGTAAGGTTACTATGTAATCAAAGCCAGAAACATATTAACCTTATAGGCTGATATTTGAAGATGGGTCTAAATAGTAAAGCCAACAAGTTTTGAAATTATTGGCTTTACTTATTGAAGTGATTTTGAATATGTATTGGATCTAAGCCTTTTTGACTAGTCCAATAATAAAAAGTAGAACACTAGCACCTGCAACAGCAGTGATTATACTAGCAATATTAAAGCCACCAGTCTGCGCTCCAGCAATTCCAAGCTGACCTGCTAGCCATCCTCCTATAAAACTTCCCACAATTCCAACTACAATATTTCCTACTGTTCCTAATCCTTTTCCTTTCATAATCTGTCCAGCTATCCATCCTGCAACAGCCCCAAGTACAATCCAAATAACAATGCTTGTTAAGTCCATTTCGTTTATTTTAAAAGTTAGTTAAGTTATAAAGTTATTAGTTTTTATTAATATTTTAATTAGCTACATCGTCAATATACTTCAATTAAATTTTAACAACTAGACTATATAACAAATTTATACTTGATTCAATAACGAAATATGATATTTTATTAGTTAAAGATGGGCATTTCCAATTTGTGCCATCTATTTTACTTTGCGATCTTTGCGAAATCCTTTGTGTTCCGTGTGATTAAACGAACACATCATAAAAGCATTCAAAAACATAAGATGATAATCAGAGAAGCCATATTAGATGATATCAATCAAATCCAAATAGTCCGTAATTCCGTCAAAGAAAACATGCTATCAAATCCTGATCTCATTACTGATAAAATGGTTGAAGAATTCTTGTTTGAAAGAGGGCGAGGCTGGGTCTGCGAAATAGAAGATCAAATAGTAGGCTTTTCAATTGTTGATTTAAAAGGTAAAAATGTTTGGGCATTGTTCATTAAACCAGAATTTGAGAAAAGAGGAGTAGGAATAAAACTTCATGACATAATGATGGATTGGTTTTTCAATCAAACCACAGATAGCATTTGGCTAGGCACGTCACCAAAAACCAGAGCTGAAACTTTCTACCGAAAATCTGGATGGAGAGAAATTGGTAAACATGGAGATGATGAGATTAAATTTGAAATGTCATTTGATGAGTGGAAAAGGAATATTTAATTGTCCCTTCTATGTTTGTTAATAAAACGATCACCCTACTTCAAGCATTTCACTTTGCGATCTTTGCGAAACCCTTGTGTTCCTTGGAGTTAAACGCTCTTCTGTGGTCGACGACTTTTCTGAAAAAAGAGCAAATATTTAATATGAGCATATTTTAGAATCTGTGTAGAATTAAGCTAAGGAAAGCCAGCAGAGAATGGTTATGACGATCAGCTCGCCTTATCAAGAAGGCAAGCAGCTACAAGTTTACCTAATCGTTGATTTTTAAAAACTGCGGAATCCTCAATAAATTCAGAATTACTGTTTAGTTCAATTTGTTTAAACTGAGATACAGTTTTGCTTTGGGTGCACTTCAAAATGGCGTTTTATTAATTCTATTTTAAGTTATTCTAATTGACTTTTGCAGAATCGCTTTAAGTTTCCATTCACCCCAATCTCTCTTCTCAAATCCCACATTTTTTTTAACCGCGAAGAGCGCAAAGTTTTTTCGCAAAGTCAACAAAGCACAATCTGTCAACATTTAATTTTGAAAAATATCTCTACCATATCTCAAAATATGCAAAGCATCAAATATCTCCACTTTATCTTTCCCCTAGAATCGCTAAATCGCCTTATTATGTTGACTTTTTAAATTTCCTACAATAAATTTACTTTCTTATATCAAATAAAAAAATGCGACAATTTAAAATGCACCCGTTGCTTTTCCAAAGCGATGGAGTAGAAATATAACCTTGTTAACGTAGTTTTGTCATTAAATCCATTGGTTGTCGAAAGTACAAATTACTTTTGTGCCAGAATAAAAAATTATGACAACATTTTCAGAATTAGGAATAAGTAAGGGCTACATAAAAGCACTGAAGGAACTCAATATTATAAATCCAACTGAAATTCAAGAAGCAGTAATACCAACGCTTTTAAAAACGAAGACAGATTTAATTGGTTTAGCGCAAACAGGAACTGGAAAGACAGCGGCTTTTGGACTACCTATTTTGAACTCAATTAATCCTAATAGGGCAGAAGTGCAAGGCTTAATCATTGCTCCAACACGTGAGCTTGTACAACAAATAAAAAAGCAACTTTTCAAATTTACCAAATACATTGATGAGAAGATTTTTGTAGAAGGAGTTTATGGTGGAGAGCATATAGAGAGGCAAATTAAAGCCTTAACAAGACCTACTCATATTGTTGTCGCTACACCAGGTCGTTTACTTGATTTAATAGAGCGTAAAGCAGTAGATATTACTAATGTGAAAACTTTAATACTAGATGAAGCGGATGAAATGTTGAGTATGGGTTTTAAAGAAGACTTAAATAAAATTCTAAAACACAATACGTATAAACGAAATACTTGGTTATTTTCTGCTACTATGCCCGAAGAAATTAAACGGATCGTTAAGACCTACATGTCAGTTGATGTCATTAGAATTGAAGTAAACAAGAATGCATTGGTAAATAAAAATATTTCGCATTTTTTTATAAATACCAAAATTAAGGATAAACTAGATTTAATTATAGAGCTTCTTAATAAAAGACAAAAGGAGAGAGGTGTTATATTTTGTAGAAGTAAAGCAGGAACAAAAACATTAGCAAAACAATTGCAAGACGAAGGTTTTTCTGTTGGGGCATTAGAAGGTGATATGCAACAAAGGGAACGTGATAAAGTAATGCGTGCTTTTAAAAATGAAAGTCTTCAGTTTTTGGTATCAACTGATGTTTCTGCAAGAGGTATCGATGTGAATAACCTCACTTTTGTATTACATCATCAATTGCCAGATTATTTAGATTATTATACCCATAGAAGTGGTAGAACAGCTAGAGCAGGTAAAACAGGGCAGTCAATAGCCTTGATCATTCCTGGTGAAATGCAAAAAGTGATTGATGCTCAAAAAGCTCTAGGTATTACATTTAGAGAAATGACGATGTGATCCCGATAGCTATAGGGATCAATCATTCTAACGAGCTAGAAAAACTGGCAGGTAACAATATCTCGTGGAATCAACCTTATAAATTCTCTTTCTTGATCGATATTCTTTTTGGTAAACTTGACATTCCAATCTAGTCCCATCCGAATCTTGAAAAATCAAATTAGAATTGAGACCAAGACACTGATTAAAGTTTTACTATAACTTGTTCAATATTTTTTTTGATGAATCACCTAGCATTTTTTAAGTCAAAAAAATATTCTAATGTTCAAAAAAAAGAAGAATTTGAAATAACTTTGCATAGTCTATGAAAAGAACACGAGATATACCAAGTGATGACCATGTCATAGACTACCGCCAACGCCAGATACCAAAGGTCCATTATGAGTAAACTAGTTCAAGAAATAATGTTAATGAAAAATCTAATAATAATATTTTGTTGTATTCTAATTTCAACAGGAATTTCTGGACAACAACATATAGAGTCTGATATGTTAGAGATTCCAACAAAGACTATACAGTACAAAATAAACAAATCTGAAATAAATGTACGGGTAAGTGATTTCTATATAAATCGGTTTCCTGAATCAATGAAGCAATACAAACTATATTTAAAGGAACATGATAGTTTAAATATTCTTGATAAAAGTGAACATTTCCCAAAGGAAATAAATTTACAAATAATTGGACTTGATAAAGACGAAATTGATTTCATTAGGAATGAATACTTCATAATGAAAGAATATAATGATTATCCAATTATAGGTTTGGATCACAGTCAAATAAAATTATATCTAGAATGGAAGACTGAAAATATTAGAGAACAAGTATTGAATAAACTAAATATTCACAATCCTAAATCATTAACATATCTTGAACTTTTAAAAGAAAATGGTCATAAAGGAAACATTCCATTACAAACTGATTTTGGAATACCTCATGAAGTTCAAATAATTTCTGCATTTAAAGAAATGAAAAAACCTGATCAAAAAAATGAGTTATCAAATAAGAGGGAAGCAAAACTTGTTCATAAAAAACATAAGATTCTAAAAAGACTCAAAATAAAAAACATATACGAATATGATTTGAGCAAATTAAAATTGTATAAAAAACTTGATGAACTAATCCTTGATAGTAAGGTGAAGGATAAAAAAGGAATACAAGAAATGGAATTAAAAAGTATTTGTAGTAAGAGTAAAAATAAGTACACTTCAAGCACAAATCCAAATCAAATTATAAAACCATGGCGAGTATTGAATATAAAAATATAAGCCTCCTCATAACATCTTCCAATTACCAATAAACAGGCTATTAGGCCGATTGAAGAAACAGTCAAAATAAAGCAAGGGATTGGTGGAGAATTAATCTGTCAATCAATTTATTTCGCAGACATTCAATCTTGGCATTATAAAATTGAATACAATTACAAAACAAACAGTTGATGAACAATATATTGGATTCAATTCTTCTACGACCTTGTATCTTCACATTACTACCTATTATACCTCAACTATATAGTCCATTTTATAAACTTCCAACTTAATATCATCCATTCCGATTTGATCATAGGGATTCTCAATTTGCGCTTGCACATTAAATAACGTGATAAGGAAAAATGAAATTATAATATTTAGTCCATACACTATCCATACAAAGTGATTATCAAAGAGAGATATATATTGGCTATACAATACTTCATCTCCGGGAATTGGAATATCTCGAAAAACAATATTTTTGATTAATGTAGGTGCATAAAAAAAGGGGAATACATAGATGAACAACTCACAATATGCTCTGATGCTTTCGGGAGTTCGATGTAGCTTAATAGAAATAGAATTTTCAACTCCCATAATAACATCTCGCATCAACTTATATACCTTCAAAGACAGTCCGCCTTCCATCGATGATTTATGATAAGTAATAAATTTCTCAATTTTACCTATCGCATTAATGAGCTGCGTTTTATCATTACTGGTTCTAGAATATAAAAAGTTGATGAGTTCTAATTTTACATTATTCACGATGAGATACATCTTTTTCTTTTCTGTATCATCAATTTTTTTGGAGAATGAAAAACAATACTTTATAGCAGCTAAAGCACCTTTTGCCCTTCCAAGGTGTTCCAATGCTTTTTCTCTTCTTTTGAACGCACTTCCTATTGTGAAAACTAATGGAAATACAACTGCTACAGAAATTAGTGATAAATCAAGATCAAATACCAATTTGTATTTGAGGCATACCCAAGTTGCAAATATCGATACCGATATTGAAAACAAAGTTTTGTAGTTTAAAATATCTACATATTTTTTAAATTTATAATTCATGTTATTTATTGTTTTTTATTGAGTCTAAATTATTGTTCTTTCCATCAAAATCCAAGTAAAAAGTAGATATAATTCGTATTGGGATGGATTCATTATTAATAATTTTGACTCTGATTTTGAGGTATTTGTTGCTTTAAATAGGAGACACTCAAGAAAGTAAGAACGTAGTTTATTAATCCAGTGGACGAACGATAGGTCTTTTTATAAGTTTCTTTCTAGTATGTAATTTAGAGATGGGATCTACCTCGGTTTCTTCAACATCTTTTTTGGGTTGATGAATCGCTTTTCCCATTTGTCTTCTTCGTTTAATTGTTTATAAAATTCATCGATGTCTTTCTTCATCGATTTCTTACTTCTCTTGTCCAGGTAGTTGGCATCATCAATGATCTTTTTAAAAGTGTCTTCCAGCGGTTTGTAAAACTCAATGGCCATCTTCAATTCTTCCAAGGTAACTTTTTGGCCTTTGAAATAATGTTCTCGGACAGAAAAGATCGGTAACTTTTCATACGGGACCGCATAGTCTTGATCCACCATTCCACAATAATCAAAATCATAAGGGATGGCGAAAGGTCGAAGCTGACCAGGAACCCCTATTATTTCAAGATTGTGTTTGTTGCCCACCGAGAAATCCGTATTCAATATCATGTACTGGAAGAAAGCCATCTTAACATAATGCTCCCGTTCCAACGATTCCATCCGGATGATGCCTGCATTTACCACCCTGGTTTTCGTTCGTAAGGCAAAATCTGACTCGTCCTCAATAAGGAATCCAGTCAGGTCATATTTCTTCTTTCCGTTATCTTCGAAAATCACTTTTAACAGATGGGTTCGATAGCCGAGGGAATCCACTTGTTGATACAGTTGATAAATGACATGCTCTCGGTACAGCCGTTGTTGATATCTTTTACCTGTATTACATGGCAGCACCAATTTTAACTTATCATTCTTGGTAAATCCTAAATAGTCGAGCGTAGTTTTTGAGAAATCAATTTTCAGTGGTGGAAACTTACTCACCTGCTTTCTCATATTCCCTCGAGTACGCAGGCGGACATTCCACTTTCGGTTAAACTCTTTGTTATGGATGGCAACCAGAGTAGCCGATTGGTAGACTTCTTCTATTTTGTTTGTTACAAACAATTTCTTCAAGTCTGTATTCAGAACGATGGTCAAATCCATATCCTCAAAATCATACACGTACTGAAATGGGGTTCTCGGTCGATGTTCGTCTGCAGTGGTACTATCTATATCAATAGGTACCCGGGAACCATCGATCAAGCCTCTATACAGGGAATCATTATCATAGACCAGTAGCTCACCCGTTTTCCCAAATTTTATGGAACTGTCTACGAGTAATATTTTATCATCATGAACCGAAACTATTTTCGGCATAGACGTATGCCCCACTACGATGGATTCGATGTCCAAAGCAGCTAGTATGCTGTCAGCAGTCGCTTCGTCAAAGCCTAACGGATTTGCATATCCCCGATACCAAAGCGGACCGTTATCAAAATAGAGCATCGACAATAGGCTGGTCGAGTCTTTCGCGATTTCTCCATGGGGAAGGATCTGCGTTTTGAACATATCATTAATGGTAGATAAGGACTTTTCTTTTTTGATTACTTTTTCAGAAAACCCACCATGGACAAACCCAAACTGATTGATGACTGTCGTGATGTTTTTTGATCGGAGCCATTGGCCCAGAACCGTTTGATCATTGAAAAATTCAGGATAGGGATTCTGAGTTATCCCACTGGTATATCGATACTTCGGATTTATATATCCGATGTCACCATGCATGACCATCAGCTCATGATTGCCAAGTAGGGTATGTACCTTTCCTCCAGCCGCAGCTGCTTCTTTTTCCAGCTTGTAGAGGAACCACAAAGATTCAGTTACTTGAGGCCCTCGATCCATGATGTCACCCACGATGACCAAATGCCCATCACCATACATCCATGCTTCATTGCTGTCTATGACTTGATGTTTTTTTAATAGTTTTATAAAAATGTGATGTTGTCCATGGATGTCACTCAGCGCTACAAACTTCTTTACGTCCGTATGTCTTTCGAATGGATTCGCTTGAGGGGTAAGATCATTGATCGTTACTGCTGGCAGCACTTCGCTTTCAAAATGATAAGGAAGGGCAAGAAGAATGGTTGACTCGTTTAAATCTCCGTTCTCAATCCATAACACCTCTATGGAATCTCCTCTCACCTGGAGGTAAGGCCCGTCGTTATAATCATAAGTAATCTGTGCAAGATGTGTACTGAGGAAGATGAAGATACATCCCATGATTAAAGTAAGCCGCCGTAGATTCATAGTACTAGTTTAAACTATTATGAAGTAAATTGCAAATGCCATAGTAATCGAACTAAAAAGTCCAAAGATAAAATGGGGAAAAACAGATGAGTTACAGATGTGGTAATGTAGAGGTTTAAATGAGATTATTTACTAAAAAATAATATATTTATAGGGTTAAGATTGATAAACTGAACAAATTAAGAGTTATCCGTGTATACTGAGGATTATTCGAATAAAAACGGATAGATTTGGATTTAGTTTTTTTTGGATATAATGCTGATTATCAATTAATATAGAAATTATTGAATTAAAGAGAATTATGAAATAAACACAATAAGTTAGGCTAATGGTGTTTATACAGATGTTTGCGGTAATTAAAAAATAAATCAAATGGGAGTCACAATACATTTTGAAGGCCAACTAAAATCAGACAATAACTTTGAAGAATTAATTGTTGTAGCTAAGAATTTTGCTGAGTTGAATGAGATGGATTTTAACTTATTTGAAGAGTCTAATAAAGTCCTCCAAAGAGTAAAAGATGAATCGGATTGGGATTATGAAGGTTTAACGAGAGGAATAAAGATACAACCTGATGAAAATTCCGATCCATTATGGTTGGAATTTGATAAAGACAAGTACGTTCAAGAATACTGTAAAACCCAATTTGTAGAGAAGGGGATTCACATGAAAATAATTGAACTACTTAAACAAATTGAACCTTACTTTAAAGAATTAATAGTTAGTGATGAAGGAGAATATTGGGGAACCAGTGACCCAATTTTATTACAAGAACATTTAGATAATTGTTTTTCTGCAATTGAAGAAGCAAAATTAGAAAATGCAAATTTATCTGGCCCTTTTAGAGTTAAAGGAAATAGAATAGTTGATTTAATGTCAAATGAATAGAAAAACTACCGACAAGAAGCGAAGATGAGATCAGCTTGGCTAACGCCACAGCCGCTCCATATCACAGATACGTTAGTGACAATGAAGCTATAATTAGCTGATATGAAAATCAAAAGATTATACATTCTATTAATTCTTATTTTTACAGGTTTAGCAATATGTTCTTGACAAGACTCATCACGGCCATGCTTCCCTATCGGTCGCAAATCGGATGCACCGAGACCTTAAAAAAAATAAATTTATTGATGAAAAATATAATTTTTATAGTAACATGTATATTGGTGGTTTCTTGTTCAAATAAGTATCAGGAGGTAGCGAATTCAGATGATGATTATCAGATAATTCCAAACCCTAAAAAACTAACCATAGCTAAAGGTCGTTTTCTGCTAAAATCAAATACAAAAATAGTCTGCATAACAAGCTTGGCTCAAGAAGCGAAATATCTCTCTAACATGTTGAATAGAGCGTTAGGTATTAATTTTGCCATTGATTCTTCCGCTAACGACAGAGGAAACATCAAACTAAAACTTGACGATGCTATTGATAATACAGAAGGCTATAAGTTATCAGTGGACTATGATGCTATCGTTATTTCGGGAAAAACGACCGCTGGTATTTTTTATGGCATTCAATCGTTGAGACAGTTATTGCCTGCAGAAATTGAGAATGGAGACAATGATATAATAGAATTGACAATTCCGGCCGTAGAGATTATTGATAGTCCTCGATATGTATATAGAGGGATGCATTTAGATGTTGGTCGTCATTTTTTTCCAGTAGCATCTGTTAAGAAGTATATAGATTTAATAGCAATGCATAAAATGAATACCTTTCATTGGCATTTAACGGAAGACCAAGGATGGCGGATCGAAATTAAAAAATATCCCAGATTAACCGAAATTGGAGGTTTTAGAAAAGGAACTGCCATTGGTCTTGCTGGGACAAGAAATGCACCATATACCTATGATGATGTACAGTATGGAGGCTTTTATACTCAGGAAGAAATAAAAGAGGTAGTTGCCTATGCTGGGGCAAGACATATTACGGTAATTCCCGAAATAGAACTGCCTGGACATTCGCTAGCTGCATTGGCGGCATATCCGCAATTCGGAAATACTAAAGGGACCTACGAAGTGGCAAAAAGATGGGGAATTTTTACCGAAATATATGCGCCTACAGAAGAAACATTTGGTTTCTTGGAAGATATACTCATTGAAGTAATGGCGCTTTTCCCGAGTAAGTTTATTCATATTGGTGGTGATGAAGTCTTAAAAAAAGAATGGGAAGAAAGTGCTTATGCCCAAGAAGTAATAAAAAGAGAAGGGCTTAAAAACGAACATGAATTGCAAAGTTATTTTATCAGACGAATAGAAAAATTCTTAAATCTAAATGGTCGAAGTATTATTGGTTGGGATGAAATTCTTGAAGGCGGTTTGGCACCAAATGCAACTGTAATGTCTTGGCGTGGTGTTGAAGGTGGTATTGCTGCTGCTAAGCAACATCACACGGTAATAATGACACCAGGAACACATTGCTATTTCGATTATTACCAAGTAGGAGAAGAGGGGCAAAAAGAAGAACCTATTACGGGTAGTAAAAGGCATACTAGTGTAGAAAAGGTCTATTCCTATGAACCAACTCCTTTAGCGTTAACCCCTGAGGAAGGAAAGTATATTCTAGGCGCACAAGGAAACGTTTGGACAGAGTACATGCCAACTTGGGATCGGGTAGAATATAAAGTATTACCAAGAATGACTGCTTTGTCAGAAGTAGTGTGGTCATCTAAAAAAAATAGGGACTGGGAAGATTTTCATAGACGTTTGCAGCATATTGTAAAACGATACGATGCTCTTGGGTATAATTATGCAAAATATGATATTGATAAAGAATAATTATTGGCTACTATAAGCGGTCATGATGTCAGCTAGGCTATCGCCACAGCCGCCACATACTGCAAGACCGTAGCTTTCTAATCAATGAATAGTGATCACTCGGAAAGTATTCAGAAAAGCAGCTGAAAATGCGAATATTAGCCCTTGGGCTACTCCGCACGCTTTGCGGCATTCCTTCACTACACATTTGCTCCAAGCGAATGTCAATTTGCGGTATATCCAACAAGCCATGGGGCATGAAAGTCCAGAGATAACTCAGATATTTACACATATTGTAAGGTTGAATAAAGATGTGGTAAAAAGTCCATTGGACAGACTTGTGGAGAATAGAAAAAAGAATAATAATAAAGAGGGTGATGAAGATGACCAAAAAACATAGTCTGAATAAACGCTCCTAAGAAAAGTTGGAGGTATCTTTATCCACTTGTTAGGTTTAATGAGTAAAAGACTTAAAGTTAATCTTTAGACATGAAGAAATCAGAAATAATAACTCAAATAAAAAGGTTGGCTTCCGAAAATAAAGGAAAACCGCCAGGAGTTGCAAAATTCATTAGTGAAACAGGAATTAAAAAATCTAAATGGTATCCTATTCTATGGTTAAGATGGGGTGATGCATTGAAAGAAGCAGGTTTTAAACCAAATTCTAAAAATGTTGCGTATGATAAGGAAGTATTGATTAAAAAATATATCGAATTAATTGAGAAATTGGGACATCCTCCTCTTGATGGAGAAATTAGAGTTTTGAAAAAATCTGATTCTACTTTACCCAGCCACAATGCATTTAGAAAGCTTGGTTCAAAATATGTAAGAGTAAAAGAAGTCCTTCAATACAACAAAGAGAAATTGGTTCCAGAACTTGTGATAAATATATGTGAAGAGTTTTTACAACAAGGTAATTACGACCACGAAGACATATTAGAAGAAACAAGTGACATTGGGTTTGTATATTTAATTAAGCATGGCAGTAGAAATGAATATAAAATTGGGAAGACAATCAATCCATTAAGAAGAGAGGGAGAAATAAGAATCCAATTACCAGAGAAAATTAAACCTGTACATTATATTGAAACTGATGACCCAACTGGAATTGAACTTTATTGGCACAGACGATTCCAAACAAAAAGAAAAGAAGGGGAATGGTTTGAATTGAATAAAAGTGATGTTAATTCTTTCAAGAAATGGAAGAAAATCATTTGAAGTGTGGAACGAAAAATCACTAAACCTAACATAAAGCGAGTAACACGGAATGAGTAGCATTCCGATGTTAGTCGTTGTTGAACGACACCTATATACTATATAGAGCTACAAAATTATATTTGGGTTTGAATAGAATAAGATTTAATCTACAGGAGATTATTTTGATTGTTGTTGCTTACTAAGTTTCATTTTGGAAACATAGAAAGAGAATATTGCAGTAATTTACAATATCTTGATCTATTTATAGTCATTTGAGATGTGCAATTTTGAGGAAACTATATGCCTAAAGTTACCGAAGGTTTTGTTCAACAAGCGATGATGAGATCAGCTGGACTATCGCTACAGCCGCTCCTTATCGCAGAACCGTTCTCTGCAAGCCAAAAAAGGGAAACTAACAACGAGACCAAAGAGGACTACACTACACAATAACTTACGAGTAGTAGAAAACAATATTTTCTACATATTGTTATACATGTCTAAATTGGTAAGATGAAATTTGAAAAGGTTATAAAGCATCTAAGACAAAGGATCAGCTTAACTGAAAATGAAGAATCCATTATAGTTGCCAAACTAAAAAACAGAACCTATCTAAAAGGTCAATATATTGTTCAAGAAGGGGATGTTTGCAAATATCAAACCTTTGTATTATCAGGAAAAGTCAGAACTTTTTATTTAGATGATAATGGCAATGAATACATCATAGCTTTTGGAATTGAAGACTGGTGGGTTGGCGATATTTGTAGCTTTACTTCTCAGACTCCAGCTGAATTTAATACACATTGTTTAGAGAATACTACAGTGGTTCAGCTATCGTATGAAGATATGGAGGAGCTATATAATCTTGTCCCAAAACTGGATCGTTACTTTCGTATAATCATTCAGAAAGCCTATGGAAACATGTCAAAACGAATTGTTCGAAACCATTCCTTGTCGGCAAAAGAAAGATACTTGCTCTTTATAGAGTCCTATCCAGAAATTACGGATCGAGTACCACAGTATATGATTGCTTCATATCTTGGTATCACAAAAGAATTTCTTAGTAACATCAGGAATCAAATTTCAAGAAAACCTAAAAGTTAATCTATCTTAACTTCCTTTTTTAAACTACCTTATTTTTCTTCTCGTTAAAGTATCTGAAATTTGTGCTATTATTTTTTACAAGTCAAAATAGTAGTATATGTTACCTCTTTTAGAAAAAATTAAATTCAATAAACTATTAGTCATAGCAGTAATTGCTACATGCACGATAGTTAGTTGTGGAGAAGATGATGATCAAACGACTTTACAAGACAATGCAACTTTATTTAGCGAAATGCAAGAAGTATTGGGTGGAGCAGCAAACATCTTGGATGCAACAGTTATAAGCTACCAATCTACAGGTGTTGCTTCTGAATTTCAAGAAGATCCTGAACCAATAAATGGAGATGTTGCTAATTTTACCTACTCATTAATTTACAATTTAGACGGAACACAATCTAAGCAGGATTGGACAGTGGATGCTAATTATGCTTATTATGTTAATTTTAATTTTGTAGAGACAATTGACAATACCAGAGGGAAATCCGTAGGAAGTACGGGCACTTTTCCCACACATTTTGAAAGCTTCGGTGTTCAAGGGGATCCTATGTTTTCTACAAAATTGGCAGCACGCCAAAAAAGCTTGATGATGTCTTCTCCCATTGCCATTTCTAAAATGATTGCTTCAGGAAGTGTGAGTGAATCCGACTATGGTACTATTCAAATTGGGTTCAATACTTCGAGTTTGGGTTTTGGTGCTTCTACACCAGATATCGAATTGATAATTGATGTAGATACTAAATTGCCGATAAAATCGCAGGTGCTTGAAAATGATCCGCTCTTGGGGGATGTTGTTTATGAAGTGTTTTACAGCAATTGGACCAACGTAAATGGTCTGCAATTACCTCAAAATTTGGTTCATAAACTGGACGGAAATACTATCCGAACCGAGACATTGGATAACCTCGAAATCAACTCGAATTTTAACGCTTCTGAATTGACAGTAGCCGATACAGATGCCTGGCCTTATGATGTTAATCAAGCTAAGTTTGGGCACTTATCTTCTCAATTTCATTTCAGAACTATAATGCAAACTTTTCCTATTGACTTTCCAGTTGAACTCGTCGATCAGACCTCACCATTGGCTTTACCTTCTGAATTGGTAGCCAACGATAATGATGTCTATAGAGTTTCTGGTGATTATCAGTCTCATTTCACTTATGCCTTTAAAGTTGATGGAGGATTATTGCTATATGACTCTCCAATAAATGACAGAAGATCAGAGGTGGTACTTAGTAAAATCAGAAACGAATTTAGTACAGCTCCTATTAAATATGTAGTTCATTCTCACAATCATTTTGACCATACAGGTGGTGTTCGAGGAAATTTAACAGAAGGAGGAGAATTGATTGTTGGAACTGGTTCAAAAACATTTATTGAAGGAGTATTACAAAGACCAAGTACGGTTCTTCCAAATCCGATTGATGGTTTAAACGTGAATGTAATTGGTCTCGCAGATAATATGACAATAGGGCAGGGAGATGAGCAAGTTGAACTTTATACCATTTCAACATTGCATGCTGAAGAAGAAGATTATGTAGTACTTTATAAGCCTTCTACACAAACCCTTTATTTCAACGATCTATACAATCCAGGGTTCATATTTGTCTTTGACACCTTCGGCCCTGAGGATCAAGAAAGAATGATAGAGATGGCTAAAAATGTTGTTGATTTTGTTGATGCCCAAGGTTTGGACGTTATGACCTATCATTGCTCACACGGCTTTACTACTCAGGATTTTGATTTCGAGACAGTAAGAGAACTAGCAGGAAAGTAAATTATTAATTATATATATAAAATTTAAAAAATGAAACATTTAGTATTAAGTATAATAGCATTAGTTCTACTCCAGAGTTTTACATTCGGCATAAACTCTTTAGGAGAAAAGGAGGAAATAAAAAGCAGCCAAATAGTTTGGAAGGGCTATAAGGTTACAGGGTCTCATCAAGGAACAATGAACTTAAAATCAGGCTCATTGAGTTTTGAAGACGAACAATTAGTCGGAGGAGAGTTTATAATTGACATGTCTTCGTTGACCTGTACAGACCTCAGCGGAGAATATAAAGGTAAATTAGAAGGACATCTTAAGTCAGGTGATTTCTTTGATGTAGTAGAATTTCCTACCACTAATTTAAACTTCACCAAAGTGATGAGCAGTGGTAAAAATTCCTATAACATCACCGCTGATTTAACCATCAAAGGAATTACTCAATCCATATTGTTTGATGTTTCAGTCTATGGTAAAAAAGCAACAGCCAATATCAAAATAGACAGAACGAAGTTTAATGTTAAATATGGATCTGGAAGTTTTTTCGAAGGATTACAAGACAATCTGATCTATGATGAATTTGATCTTGTCATAGATCTTGAATTTTAAACAAAATGATATTTATGCCTACCCGTTGCTATACAGCAATTGGTAGGCATTTACCCTCGAATCTCAAGCGTAGGGAAATAAGAATTTACTTTAATAATAATCTTGTAAAATGAAACGAAGATCAATACATAAAATTATCCCTTCTCAAAAAGTCAATATGGGAGGTCATGTCTTGGAGCAACCCTTGCCCAATAATCGTATGGATCAACTTGATCCGTTCTTATTAGTGCATCATGCTGAGTGGAAGTTAAAGGGAAATCAACGACAACAAGAAGTGGGAATTGGTGGTCATCCACATAGAGGATTTTCCCCAGTTACATTTGTATTTCAAGGTGATATAAGACATCAAGACAGTTTTGGAAACGATGCAATAGTAAAGGCTGGTGGAACACAATGGATGCACGCAGGAAAAGGTATTACCCATAGCGAAAGACCTAGTGCGGAGCTGGCAAAAAGTGGCGGGATGCAAGAAATTATTCAGTTTTGGGTGAATACTCCTTCAAAGCACAAAATGGAAGTGCCATACTATTTGCCTCTTTCTGAAGAAGAAACTCCGACCATCGAAGAAGAGACCTATAGTGTGCAAATTGTTGCTGGAGAATACAAAGGAATTCAAGGGCCTGCAAAAACGTATTCTCCAATGTTACTGATGAGAGGGGAAATCAAAGCTGGTGGAGATGCAGAATTCGAAATCCCAAGTCACTACAATGCTTTGATGTATTTGTTGAATGGTAAAATAGAAGTAGACAATAAATTAGCACAAACTAAAGATTTGATATGGTTTGATAATGATGGTGAAAGCGTAAAGATTTCAGCTAATGAAGATACAAGGTTTATCATTTTATCAGGAGAGCCAATAGGTGAAGAAGTAGCTTCATATGGGCCATTTGTGATGAATACTCAAACGGAAATCATGGAAGCATTAAGAGATGCACAAACAGGAAAGATGGGAGTACTAATTGAGAATTTCGAGTAAATAAAATCTAGAATAAACTGAAATGGAAAAGCCAAAGAAAGTCGATAGAAAATTAAGGCAATGGCTTTGGGAGCTGATGGAATTGTTGTGTCCAATTCAGCATTGCAATCTATTGGTTGTGTTGCTGCAAGAATGTGTAATACCAACAATTGTCCAGCCTGAATTGCAACACAAAAACCAGGCTTAAGAAAGTTGTTGAATATTGATAAATCAGCTATACAATTGTTTAACTTCTTTAACGCTTCTACAGAATTAATGAAAGTGATGGCAAGAGCTTGAGGACATAACCATCTGAACCAGTTCAATCAAAAGGATATTTCAACATGGAAAAAAGAAATAGCAGAGCTAACAGGGATTCAATACGCTGGATTATCTGAATAGAATAAGTCAGAAAATCACTTTTAGTAGATTTTACCACTTTATGTCACATTGCCATCCTCGTTTTAACGGGAATGGCATTTTTTTTACTTCTAACTCCATTCAAAATCTAGATTAAAATAGTTATGTTGTGAAAGTGCCTGCAGAGAACACATGTAAGACGGAATACTCTATTTGGTCGTACTCCGCTTACAATTATACGTTTTATGTCATGAGGTACGAACACTTTTGAAGATCAAATAAAACAGAGGAAAATGACAAAATATTATTTTCACAATCTAATTTACATTTTGCTTTTAGGGGTGATATTTATAATTTCTTGTAATGGCCAAGTGAACACAAGCTCGCCGAAGGACACAACTAATACGTCAAAACCGAGCCCAGAAGTGATAGGAACACCACCACCTTTAGTCCCTTATCATAATCCTTATAATGACTCTGGTCTTGTAAGCCAGTATATTAGAAGTATTTTTCAGGATTCAAAAGGGAACTTTTGGTTCGGTCCAGCTGGACAAAGTGTAGCTAGTGTATAGGGCACTAAGTTCATGAACTATTTTCTTCAGTAAGTTCAGCATCGATAAATCCTTTGAATTTCCATTTGAGAGGTTTAGCCAGTACTCTGTTATAGAATGCAATGTAGGCATCGATTTTGTTTTCCAGATTCTTAACAGAT
>Ga0256847_1000746_pt1 | contig 18969 bp, 14 predicted proteins | sample TeddybearmetaG_FD_189099 | JGI IMG/M metagenome (GOLD analysis project Ga0256847, IMG submission 189099) | Hydrothermal vent microbial communities from East Pacific Rise, Pacific Ocean - Teddybear | ecosystem: Environmental > Aquatic > Marine > Hydrothermal vents | place: Pacific Ocean: East... | reverse complement strand
TGCTTTTCCTGGTACTTTTAGCAATACATAATAAAAGGCCTGTGAAAGACCATACTGCCCCCGTCCCAAATCATCCATCTGAGAAATGAATACAAAAAACAGGCTCAGGCTCACCAACACCAGCAATGCCAGCATCACCCCCTGGAAAATGTTGAACAGGATGTAGCGATTGATAATCATCAAGTGTAATGTCGTCTGCGATGAAGTAAAACCAGGCCAAGCGCAAGGAAAAAACCATGTATCCACCAGAAGTTAATCGTGATTGATAAATTACCTGATTCCATTTGTCCTTTTGCGAAAACCAGTAAATTGAGGTAGATGATAAAGATCAGTAATGATACCGCAACCTTGCCATAGCGCCCTTGTCGGGGTTTGATATAACTGAGCGGTACCGCGAGTAATGCCAGTACTAGTAACGACAGTGGAACAGCCAGACGCCAGTAAATTTCTATCTGCGCCTTTAAGCTTTTAGACTGAATTAATTGCTGGATTGAATGCTGTTCGATTTTCTTTTTTTGATCCAATAAATGCCGTTTCTTACGCAACAAAACACCATGAGTTTCAAATTCTATAATTCGATAATTTTTTTCCCCAGAACGACCTTCATAACTTGATCCTGGCCCCACTTCGAGAAACAGGTCACCAGTTTGTTCATCAATTTTATGCTGACCTGATCGAGCAGTTTCGATCATCATGGCCTGTGATTTTTTCTGCCCCAGTATTATGTTTTGAATCTGCCGTCGATCTTCAGAGATTGAATCCATATAAAATACCCGCCCTTTGGCAATTTGCGAATTAAATTGCCCGGACCGTAATTGTGTAAACTCATGTACATTCTGTTGTTTCATCACCATCTGCTGAGAAAACTGCAAAACTTCAGCATTAAGCCAAACACTAAAAAAAGCATCTAATGCAAAAAAAGGAATGAGCAGTAACAACACCGGTTGATATAAATTTCGGTAGCCTGCACCGCAGGAAAACAGTACGACCATTTCATGATCTTTATATAATCGACCAAACGCAAATATGATACCGAGAAAAAAACCAATCGGTAATAGCAAAGATAAAATTTGAACAGACTGGCTACCTAACACAATCCAAAGCATCTGTTTCGGCAGATCACCGTCAGAAATATCAGATAACGCTCGACCCAGTTTATTACTCATGAAAATAATGAATAATATCAATGTAGTAGCAGCGCTACTTTTTAATATTTCCAGTAGCAAATAATGCTTGATCAGGCCGGACATTTATAGTTTTAATATTGAGTGCAATAGTTAAATTGCAAAGTAGGTCTAAATACAGAACAATTTAATTAAAATCAACTGGTTCTTTGTGGTTGCTTAACGTATCTTACCCGATACTCAAATATCTGCACAGGTAACTCATGGAATTTAACGTAAAAAGTGGTAACCCGGAAAAGCAACGCACTGCATGTCTGATCATTGCGGTTTCTCAACCACGTAAACTCTCACGCGCGGGTGAAATGATCGATAAAGTTAGTGATGGTTATCTGTCCACCATCATCCGTCGAGGTGACATGGATGGCAAGCTGGGTCAGACGCTTTTTTTGCATCATGTACCTGGTACCCTGGCAGATCGAGTGCTGCTAGTCGGCTGCGGTAAAGACAAAGATCTGAACGAACGAAACTACATAAAAATTCTTGACCACTTGTCAAAAGCACTCAATCAAACCGGTGCAATGGAAGCCCATTCTTATTTGACTGATATCAACATTCGGGGTCGCGATATCCACTGGAAGGTCCGGCAAAACGTGATGACTCTGCTGAATAATCGCTACTATTTCGATATGCTCAAAAGTAAAAAACAGGATCCCAAAAAAGGTCAGCGCAAATTGTTGATGAACGTTCCCAGCCGACGCGATCTGCAGACTGGAGAACAGGCAATTAAAGAAGGTGCTGCGATTAGTTCTGGTATGGGTCTGACACGTGACCTGGGCAACTTGCCAGCTAACATTTGCACACCAACCTATCTTGCAGAATCGGCCATAAAATTGGGTAAAACATTCAGCAAGCTTAAAATAAACATCCTCGAAGAATCCGATATGAAAGCGCTGAACATGGGCTCCTTGCTTTCAGTCAGTGCTGGTAGTCAGCAACCTGCCAAATTGATTAGCATTGAATATTCCGCTGGTAAAAAAGATGAAAAACCAGTCGTACTGGTTGGTAAGGGTGTCACATTCGATACTGGTGGAATTTCGCTCAAACCGGGTCTCGCTATGGATGAAATGAAATTCGACATGTGCGGCGCTGCCTCTGTATTCGGCACCATCAAAGCCATTGCAGAGATGCAACTTCCGGTCAATGTCGTTGGTATCATACCTACCACAGAAAATATGCCCGGCAGTATCGCTACCAAACCGGGTGACATAGTCACCAGCATGTCAGGTCAAACTATCGAAATACTCAATACCGATGCGGAAGGTCGACTCATACTCTGCGACGCTCTGACCTATGCTGAAAAATTTGACCCTAAATATGTGATTGATATCGCGACTCTAACCGGTGCCTGTATCATCGCTTTGGGCCGAGTGCCCTCAGCTGTTATTGGAAATCATTCTCCCCTGATTAATGATCTGATCAGTTCTGGTAAAAACATCGAAGACAAAGTCTGGAAATTACCACTCTGGGATGAATACCAGGACCAGCTCAAATCAAATTTTGCGGACATAGCCAATATTGGCGGTCGTGAAGCCGGCACGATTACTGCCGCCTGTTTTCTGTCGCGTTTTACTAAAAAATATCACTGGGCACATCTTGATATTGCTGGCACAGCCTGGGTGACTGGTGACAAAAAAGGTGCTACCGGCCGACCCGTGCCATTACTCACCCAGTTTATTCTGGATCAAATAACAGACTAGTGCTCCAACAACATTAATTTTCATTTCTAATGACACGAATAGATTTTTATCAACTTAAATCGGGCAAGCACAATAGCGAGCAACTGGTTTGCCAATTGTGCCAGAAGGCCTGGCAGGCTGAACAGTCTGTGCTGGTGCTGAGTAAAAATGAACAGCAATGTAACCAGTTGGACAGGCTGCTCTGGACTTTTAGTGATGATAGCTTCGTACCACACGACTGTGAAGACGATACAGAGTTTTTCACGCCGATATTAATTAAGGCGGATGCCAGCCCACAGGAAGATCGACAGTTACTGATCAATTTAAGTGCAGATATTCCTGAATATTTCGCACAATTCGAGCGGGTCATTGAGCTGGTTACTGAAACAAACACAAAGACAGCACGGCAACATTACAGCTATTATCAGGAACGGGGCTATTCACTGAATCATCACACGATATAATGGTATAAATATGCAAGACAAGCCTGATGACAATATTCCGGTACTCGAAGACCTGATTGAAAATGATCAGCTAGATAAAACCGATGTAAAAATTCCTGAAAAAGCGCGGACAGCTGATGGTATTGACTTAATTGATCCCGAGCCGACATTGAATAACCCCGGTATGGTTGACATGTTCGATCCGGACCCTGATCCGACTCCAGTTCGTATGCAGGAATTTAGCACAGATATTGAAATAGAAGATTTGCCAGATATCGACATAGACAAAGTTACAGATGCTGAACTAGAAGATATCACAGATGTTGGTCTGCTAGAGCAGGATGAAAATGATGAAGAAACCGAGATGAACCCATACCTTAACCAGAAAATTTATACCATTTTACAAAAACATATGGATAAAGCTTATCAGGAAATAATTGAAATGCTGGAGCTTGAATAAACCGGATGAAAGTGAAATTCATATGACTAAAGACCAAACCAGAGGCAGCTGTTTCTGCGGCAAAGTCAGTTACGAAATAAATGGCAATTTCGGCGTATTCCAATATTGCCACTGCTCGCGTTGTCGAAAATTTACTGGCAGCGCACTAGCTGCCAATATTCTGGTTTCTCCTGATCATTTTAAATGGCTTAAAGGCGAATCCTTGGTTGGTAAGTTTTCTCCCGAGGACACAAAGCACTTCTCAACTGCATTCTGTACAAATTGCGGCTCATCTTTACCCTGGTTCGCGAAAACCGGTAAAACAGTTGTTATACCCGCCGGCACACTTGATGAACACCCCAATATAGAGCCTTCTCAAAATATATTTTATGCCTCAAAAGCAATCTGGTATAAACCGCCAGACGAGTTAATTAAATATGATGAACTTCCTGTCAGAGCCGATTCCTGATAAGACATCAAGCCTGTCAGGCTGTATACTCGCGCGTTCAAAAATTTGCATGCAATAATTCACGATGGAAAAAACCTACAACCCTCACCTGATCGAACAGGACTGGTATCAACGTTGGGAGCAGCAGGGTTACTTCGCGCCTAAAAGTGGCAGCGATAACAGCTACTGCATCATGATTCCTCCACCCAATGTCACCGGCAGTCTGCATATGGGCCATGGCTTTAACGAAGCCATTATGGACACTCTGATTCGCTACCATAGAATGAAAGGAGACAACACTTTATGGCAAGCAGGCAGTGACCATGCCGGAATAGCTACCCAGATGGTGGTGGAAAGACAGCTCGAATCTGAAGGCAAAACTCGTCACGATCTTGGTAGAGAAAAATTTATCGAACGTATCTGGGACTGGAAAAAAGAATCTGGCGGAAAAATTACGTCTCAATTACGGCGTCTTGGCTCATCACTGGACTGGGAAAACGAACGTTTCACCATGGACGAAGGACTGTCAGAAGCCGTACAGGAAGTCTTCGTTCGCCTGTATGAAGAAGGTCTGATCTATCGCGGCAAACGTCTGGTCAACTGGGACACCAAATTCCACACAGCTGTATCAGATCTCGAAGTTATCTCAGAAGAAGAAAACGGTCACATGTGGCATATGCGATACCCACTAAGCAATCAGAATGGATTTCTGGTAGTCGCTACCACACGCCCCGAAACCATGCTCGGTGACTGCGCCGTGGCCATTGCGCCCGGAGACAAGCGCTATATGCACCTGGTAGGCCAAACAGTCGAGTTACCCTTAACTGGTCGTCACATTCCAATCATTATCGATGAACATGTTGATGCGGAATTCGGCACTGGTTGCGTCAAAATTACGCCAGCACACGATTTCAACGATTACGAAGTCTGGACCAGGCACAAACAGGAAAGTCCAATTCAACAACAACCACATGGCGGCCTGATCAACATTTTCACTCTCGATGCCGCGATCAGAGAAAATGAAGCTGATGAGGGTAAACTGTTACCAGAAAAATACATCGGACTGAATCGTTATCGAGCACGTAAAGCCATTGTCAAAGACCTGCAAGCCCTGGATCTGATTGAAAAAATCGAACCGCACAAACTCATGGTGCCACGTGGCGACCGATCTGGCACTGTCATCGAACCGCTGCTCACTGATCAGTGGTATGTCAAAACCGGCCCTCTGGCTAAACCAGCTATTGAAGCCGTCGAAACTGGCCGCATCAAATTTGTACCGGAGAACTGGAAAAACACTTATTACGAGTGGATGTTTAATATTCAGGATTGGTGCATCAGCCGTCAGATCTGGTGGGGGCACCGTATTCCAGCCTGGTATGACAACGACGATAACGTTTATGTCGGTCGCAACGAAGCCGAAATTCGCACTAAACACAATATCGCAGCAGATGTCGAATTGCGCCAGGATGAAGATGTTCTAGACACCTGGTTTTCTTCTGCTCTTTGGCCGTTTTCAACGATCGGCTGGCCCGAACAAACAGAGCGACTGAAAGACTTTTACCCCACTTCAGTGCTGGTAACCGGATTCGATATCATTTTCTTCTGGGTGGCCAGAATGATTATGTTCGGCCTCAAATTTATGGAAAACGAAGTCCCTTTTCACGAAGTCTATGTGCATGGCCTGGTGCGTGATTCGCACGGCGCGAAGATGTCCAAATCAAAAGGCAATGTGCTCGACCCGATTGATCTGATCGATGGCATTGATCTCGAATCGCTAGTAAAAAAACGTATTAGCGGTTTGATGCAACCACAGCTTGCGGCCAAAATCGAGAAACAGACCCGCAAAGATTTTCCAGATGGTATCCAGAGCTACGGCACGGATGCATTGCGGTTTACTTTCACTGCACTGGCTTCAACGGGACGGGATGTCAAATTCGACATGGGACGCATCGAAGGTTATCGTAATTTTTGCAACAAAATATGGAACGCGACACGATACGTTCTGCAAAATACGGCAGGCGAAGATACAGGTGTTAATAACAAATCCGTCGAGTTTTCACTGACAGATCGCTGGATTATTTCGCGTCTGCAACAGGTCGAAAGCGAAGTAGCACGACACCTGGACGATTACCGGTTCGACATGGCATCGCGCGACCTTTACGAATTTATCTGGAACGACTATTGTGACTGGTACATCGAGCTTTCCAAACCAGTCATTTATTCAGCAACCGCCACGGTTGAACAGAAACGCGCTGCCAGGCGTACACTGGTACGTGTACTCGAAGCCATACTCAGGTTGCTGCATCCCATTATGCCTTTTATAACCGAAGAGTTGTGGCAAAAAGTGGCTCCGCTCGCCAACAAAAAAGGCGATACAATTATGCTGCAGCCCTATCCTCGAATAGATGAAAGTAAACTGGATGAAGCTGCAGTTGCTGAACTCGAATGGGTTAAAAACTTCATTACGGGTATCCGTGGAATTCGTTCAGAAATGGACATCAAACCCGGAAAGCTATTGCCCGTTTTGTTGCAGAATGGCAAAATCCTGGATCAGCAACGCCTGCAAAATAATGAAAGTTTAATCTCCTCGCTGGCAAAACTGGAATCAATCACCTGGATTGAAACTGATCAAGAAACACCTGAATCTGCCACTGCTCTGGTTGGAGATATGAGTTTACTTATTCCTCTGGCAGGACTAATTGATAAACAGACAGAACTAATCCGACTGGATAAAAACATGTCCAAGCTAAAGCAGGATGCAGAACGCGTGCAGGGCAAGCTCAGAAACCCGAAATTTGTCGATAAAGCACCAGAAGCAGTGGTTCAAAAAGAACGAGACAAGTTGATCGAAATTGAATCTGCCCTGAATAGCCTGCAAGTCCAGGCTGATAAAATTAGGGCGTTATAGGTTATCAAATAAAAATGAACAGGCAGGAACAAATTCTACATTCTCACGCTGGCATGATTGTTCAGATCGTAAAAACGGTTGGAGATGTTTCCTTTTTACCTCAAACCAAAGAAATTCTAAAAGTTAGCGAACAAAATGGCTGGGGCGAAATTGTCTCAGTGATGCGCAAAATTCTGGATGGCGAACGTGATCAGTCGTTACTCAATGGACTTGACGAAGAAGATAGCACTATCATCGAATCCATCCTGCTTGGCATCCAGAACCCAGCCACTCTGCCCGACCCATCAGTTGAAACGGATGCCAGCATGGCAGCACCAGGTATCGCACAAATGGTTCATCAAGCTTCAACTGGCAATGTTCAAGCCTTAGAGGTAATCAGCCAGATGGCGGAACAAATGTCTCAGGCCGGTGGCGAAATGCGCGGCCTCGGAAACATCGTTAGTAAATTGATTGATGGCGAACGGAACCCGGTAAAACTCTGCCAGGGCATGGGTACCCAGGGTCGGCAGTTGGTGGATTCTATCCTCGAAGAATTAAACAAACTTGCATTACAATAGGCAACCACCAGTAAGCTAAATTTCCTTAATTACAAAAACTTCATTTGTTTGATTGGGCTTGATGAACTTTATTTAAATGTCATAATCCAAACTCGCGAATTACAAAAAAACCAATAACTCAGGAGTCATCAATGGGCATCATGCGAGCATTAGAATCACCTATACTAGCTATTTCCAATTTACTGAATACTTTACAATCCCCCCTTTTACTCGGATTCAGGGGGTACGTGGCCTATGTGTTTTTTAATTCCGGATTACAGAAACTAAAAACATGGGATGATGAGTACGGTACAGTATATCTATTCAAAGATGAATACGCGGTACCCTTACTCGATCCAGAAGTTGCTGCTTTTTTGGCGACTGCTGGTGAACTGATTCTTCCAATATTTCTGGTTATCGGTTTAGGTACTCGTTTTTTTGCAATTGCTTTATCAGTATTAAACGTTGTCGCCGTCATTTCTTACTACGAAACATTGGCCAAATATGGTCAGGTCACTCCTCATATTATGTGGGGCTCGATGTTGATGACCAATATTGTTTTTGGCGCAGGTTTCTTCTCTTTCGATCGTTGGCTAAAATCTGGTTCCAGTCAATACTGACTACCAGTACTCTAATCGGCATGATGTGGATAAGCGGACCGCATCATGTCGATAGCTAAAATCATTTGAATGATACGCTCTGGATATAGTGTTATTTCAAACATTCAGTTAGAATAATTGAGACCAACTATCTAACTTTTGTTGAACATGACATTAACCACAATCGCTGCGGTATTTTACCTGGCATCGAGTTTTCTGATCTACAAGCGATTGAAAAATCAGCAAAGTACCTCGCGCTGGATTAGTCTGACCCCCGTACTCCTGGCCTTAATAATCCATACTTTGGTATTAAACTCTCAAATCTATCAGCCAGACGGGCTGAATCTTGGTCTTTTAACTGCCGCTTCATTGATCGCCTGGCTGGTCTGCATCCAGATATTACTCAGCAGTATTTATCGGCCGCTCGAAAGCCTGGGCATTATCATGTTTCCTCTGAGCGCAATATTAATGATGCTTTCTCAGTGGGTTCCATCAATTCATATCGTCGCTTTGCATGCAGGTCAATTGTTACAGAGCCACATCATGCTGTCTGTTGTTGCTTACAGCCTGTTAATGCTGGCCGTTCTTCAGGCTATATTATTGTCAGTACAGGACCATGCGCTACGCGCTCACCACCCTGGCGGCATTATTCGCTTCATGCCCCCTATGCATGACATGGAGACATTATTGTTTCAAATGCTGGGATTTGCATTCCTGTTTTTGAGCACCGCTCTGATTAGCGGATTTATATTTCTGGATGACCTGTTTGCCCAGCACCTGGTGCACAAGACAGTCTTGTCAATCATTGGCTGGTTCATTCTCGCAATCTTGCTGTTTGGAAGATTTCGTTTTGGTTGGCGAGGAAAAAGTGCAGTACGCTGGACAATAGCCTCTTTCTTCTTTCTGATGCTCGCCTACTTTGGCAGTAAACTTGTACTGGAATTCATCATTTAATCAAGAATCCTAGATTAATCAGTTGACCGCTATATTTAATCAATAACCATATGAAATCATTATCTTTTTTAACTGCATCGCAGTTCGCCCATTCGGTGAGTGATGCTACACCGCAAAGTGCACCTCTGGGAGCACACTTTTCGGTGTCCAACTGATTAATCTAGGATAATGAGCGAAATCCCTACCAGCCTGCTCTTTCTGCTGCTATTTTTTCTGATCCTGTTGTCGGCTTTTTTTTCAGGGTCAGAAACGGGCTTGATGAGCCTGAATCGCTACCGGCTTAAACACCTGGCAGAGAAAAACCACGGTGGCGCTCGTCGCGCTGCAGAATTGTTACAAACTCCAGATCGATTAATCAGTCTGATTCTGCTCGGCAATAACTTCATCAATATTTTGATTACCCAATTGGCAACCTATCTTGGCTACCGATTATATAATGATATTGGAATTGCTATAGCGACCGGACTATTGACACTTGTTCTGTTAATTTTCGCAGAAGTAACACCTAAAACTCTGGCTGCCAGAAAACCAGAAAAAATTGCTTATCCGGCTTCGTATATCTATAAACCTCTGCTGACGATTTTGTCTCCGCTGGTGACCGCGATTAACTGGATGGCCACAAAAGTTTCAATGCTGTTTGGAATGTATCATCCGGAAACAGCCAATGACGCACTAAATTCTGATGAACTGCGGATTGCTGTCCAACATACCCGTGGCCTGATACCAGATTCACATCGCGACATGCTGCTAGGCATACTGGATCTGGAAACCGTCAAAGTAGAAGATATTATGGTGCCACGAAATGAGATAGTTGGAATCGATCTCAACGCCAACTGGAACGACACGCTAAAACAAATCACCAAACTACCTTATACACGCATCCCAGTTTTTAAAGATAATATTGATAACCTGGTCGGACAGGCATTGATGCGTAAAATTTTACCCTTAATTATGAGCGAAGATTTTGAACCTGACTCCCTGCAAAAACTAATCCGTGAACCGCTATTTATTCCGGAAGGCACGGCTTTAACAACTCAATTGATCAATTTTCAAAAGCATAAACGTCGAATGGGTTTTGTGGTTGATGAGTATGGCGATATCCAGGGTCTGGTCGCACTAGAGGACATACTGGAAGAAATTGTTGGCGAATTCACAACCGACCACAGCAGCCTGCACCAGGATTTTCAGCAAGATAAACAGGGTAACTTTTTGATCGATGGCGGCAGCCATATTCGAGATATTAACCGTAAACTGAAGATCCATTTACCTGTAGAAGGTCCAAAAACGCTAAACGGTTTGATCCTGGAGCATCTGGAAATTATTCCTGAGTCTGGCACCAGTTTGAAAATCCTGGAATATACCCTGGAAATTAAGCAAGTGAAAAATAACATGGTTAAAACGGTAAAGCTGGTGATTCCAAAGCAATCGAAAATCCGATTAAAAAAGACCCATGGCTAAATCTCAAACACGCTACCAGTGTTCCGAATGTGCCAGCGTCACTGTAAAATGGGCAGGACAATGTCCCGACTGCCAGAGCTGGAATACCTTAAGTGAAGTCAGGCAAATTAATCTGCCAAACCACTCAAAAAGTAACTGGCACGGCACACCAACCACCAGCGAAATTATTCCACTCAACAAAGTACCGAATACCGACACACCACGATTTAGCAGCAATATTGCTGAGTTAGATCGCGTGCTCGGCGGCGGCCTGGTCAAAGGATCAGTGATATTGCTCGGCGGTGACCCAGGTATAGGCAAGTCCACTATTTTATTGCAATGCCTGATCCAGACCAGTGAACAGCACAAAGCATTGTATGTCACTGGTGAGGAATCGCTGCAGCAGGTCAGCCTTCGGGCCAGGCGCTTACAGCTTCCAGGCGACTCGCTTCAATTGTTGAGTGCAACCTGTGTTGAGGAAATCATCAGTCACGCTTTTAGCTACAAACCCGCGCTGATGGTGATTGATTCAATTCAAACTATATTCACCAATAATCTTCAGTCTGCACCTGGCTCAGTAGGCCAGATTCGAGAAAGCACAGCACTGTTGGTTCGCCTGGCCAAGCAGAATAACATCACGATTTTTCTGGTTGGTCACGTCACCAAAGAAGGCCTGCTCGCAGGTCCCAGAGTGCTTGAACACATGGTTGATACCGTACTCTATTTTGAAGGCGATAGTGGAACTCGTTATCGAGTCATTCGAGCGGTGAAGAACCGCTTTGGAGCAGTCAACGAACTCGGTATTTTTGCTATGACCGATATGGGACTGAAGGAAGTCAGCAATCCCTCGGCGATCTTCCTGGCGCAACACGACAAACCTGTCTCAGGCAGCATAATCATGGTATCTCGCGAAGGAACGCGACCCATACTGGTCGAGATTCAGGCGCTGGTGACCGAAAGTTTCAGCCACCCCAAAAGAATCAGTGTCGGCCTCGAAGCTAATCGACTGGCTATGTTATTAGCAATATTACAACGCCATGGCGGCATCCCATTATCTGATCAGGATGTGTTCGTCAATGCTGTCGGCGGTGTTCGCATCAGCGAGACTGGTGCCGATCTGGCGATTATTCTGGCCATTCTATCCAGCTTCCGAGATGCGCCGATCAGCAACCGTCTCCTGGTCTTTGGTGAAGTAGGATTGTCTGGTGAAATTCGCCCAGTGCCCAATGGTGAGGAAAGACTTCGTGAAGCCAGCAAGCATGGATTTGAAACCGCAATCATCCCTGCCGCAAACAAACCTAAAAACAGTAAAACTCATGGTTTGAAAATAATAGCTGTGAGCCATTTGACCGATACACTAAGTCATATTACGCATTAAATATATGCCTTCGGGTCGTATTGATAGCTGAAGATATAGACACAAGACGACCGAGTTCGCAGAGTATGAATGTGGTGCAACAAATCGCTGCTCACGAGTTTTGCAAGAGGTTCCTAATATAACTCTGTGTTCTCAGCGCCCTCTGTGTCAAATAAAGCGCTCAACCCCGCATTCGAGCACCTTCAGGATCAAACGGCGCTTCAATTGTAATTCGAGCAGAGTAACGTTTTCCCAGAATTTCAACTTCAAATAACCCTTCGCTTTCATCATTTACCAGCTCGGCAGGGATATAACCCTGCGCCATAGATAAGTCGACATAATGGGCGTAGCCCCCTGAAGTAACCCAACCTACTACCCTCCAGTTGCCATCTCGGTCACACAATTCAGGTTGTTGTTTTATTTCTTTACCATCTGTACCCAGGCGCGACGGGCCAAAACCATGCGGTTTAGTGATATGGCTAAATTCCTTATCTCCGACCTGTGCCCAAATTGGCTCGTTGCCCATGACATCAGCATCATCTGCATCGATGATTAAAGAAATTCTGCGTAAGCCTGGCCCGTTTTCATATTCTTTTTGGGCAACATCGCAACCAATAAAATCCTGTTTATCGAGTTTAACGAACAGATTTAGACCAGCTTCAAACGGACCGTAGATCGGTCTGAGTTCAGCAAACCAGGATGGGAAGTTCTTTTCCAGTCGCATGGAAAGTAGCGCCCGCATGCCGAAATTGACAATATCAAACGCCTTGCCCGCCTGCATAATAGCATCATAAATCTTGATCTGGTAAGCAGGTTCCATCCAGATTTCGTAACCCAGATCACCGGTAAAAGTCAGGCGGTTAACTCGGCAAGGTGATCCCGCGACCTCCATCTCGCGATGATCCATAAATTTAAACGCTTCCCCAGAAACATCTTCGTCACATAACACCTGGAGTAGTTGTCGCGAATTAGGACCAGCGATAGATAAGCCAACGAGTAATTGATCATAGTTGTGTATCAAAACTGATCCATCTGCTGGCAAGTGTTGTTCAAACCAACGCATATGATAAATCTGAGCCTGCGACGATCCCCACACCATGAAACAATCTTTATCCGTCCGTGTGATGGTGAAATCGCCGATCAACTTACCGTTTTCATTAAGCATCGGGGTCAGTATCACACGCCCTGTCTTTGGTAATCGATTGCACATTAAACGATTTAAAAAGGCTTCTGCCCCCGAACCGCTAATTTTATATTTGGCAAAGTTTGCAATTTCAGTCACTCCAACACTATTTCGGACTGCCCGAACCTCACGGCCAATATGTTCAAAATCATTGGATCGATGGAAGGAAACAATGTCGTGCGCCTCATCTTTTGATGGTGCAAACCACAAGGGAGTTTCCAGTCCCCAGGAATCTCCCATAACAGCATTTTGTGCGAGCATTCTATCGTATAGAGGTGTGGTCATGTGTGGTCGGGCTGCGGGCAATTCCTCATTAGGAAAGCGAATCGAAAATCGCCTTGAATAAAATTCGCGCACCTTGGCATTGGTATACCGTGCCGTCGTATATTTGCCATATCGAGCGACATCCATACCCCAGACATCATAACCAGGATCACCATCGATCATCCAGTTGGCAAGCGCCAGCCCAACACCGCCACCTTGCGAAAACCCCGCCATGACAGCGCAGGCGGTCCAGTAATTGGTTAAACCTCTGACTGGACCCATCAATGGGTTGCCATCAGGTGCAAAGGTAAACGGCCCGTTAATGGTCTGTTTGATACCGGTATGTTCGTAAGCAGGGAAATGCTTGAAACCCGTCGCCAATGAATCGGCTATTCGATCCAGATCAGGTTCGAGCAGTTCGTGGCCGAAGTCCCAGGGCGTGTGTAGCGGAGACCAGGGTTTACACTGTTTCTCGTAAGTTCCGATTAACATGCCCTGACGTTCCTGCCGCGTGTATATCTCACCTTTAAAATCGATTACGTGGACAAGTTCACGACCCGTTTCCTGATTAAATTCAATGACTTCTGGCATATCTTCGGTTAACAGGTACATATGCTCCATCGCCAGCACGGGCAAATTTACGCCCACCATATGACCTACTTCACGTGCCCATAATCCCGCGGCATTGACTACGTGTTCGGCTTTTACGGTGCCCTGTTCGGTAACCACTTCCCAACTACCATCGGCTTGCGAATTTAGCTCGATGACACGGTTACGAAGGACAATTTCTGCACCGAGTTTCTGTGCTGATTTGGCATATGCGTGAGTAGTTCCAGATGGATCCAAATGGCCTTCGACCGGATCCCACAATGCTCCAACAAAATTCGTTTCATCCATCAATGGAAACATGGCTTTGGCTTCTGAAGGCGTGATCAACTCGGTGTCCATACCCAGATACCGCCCCGTGGCTTTTGCCTGACGCAGGAAATCCATGCGTTCAGGCGTATCGGCCATCATTACACCGCCTACCAGATGTAAACTGCAAGACTGACCTGATAATTCTTCCAGTTCTTTATACAGGGAAATGGTATAGGCCTGAAGTTTTGCTACATCCTTGTCTCCATTCAAGGTATGAAAACCGCCTGCCGCATGCCAGGTTGAACCAGAAGTCAATTCGGAACGTTCGATCAACATGACGTCTGTCCAGCCTGCTCGTGCCAGGTGATAAAGCACCGAACAGCCGACTACGCCGCCACCGATAACTACTACTCTTGCTTGTGATTTCATCTGCTATCCTAATACTGAAAAACTACTGTTTTTATTGATTTCGCGTAACCGCGAATAAAAGCCAATACTGACTTCTCGATTGATGTGCCTGAGTCTAAATCTGACCGGGTCTTTGTCGTGGTCGTGTCCGGCTTCACAGGCCATTACCAGATCAGCCATGAGTTCACCGACAATAGGCGCATTTTTAAACTGGTTACCGCTGGTACCAATAGCCATGTAAAATCCTGGTAGATCAGATTTATCGTAAATCGGAATCCAGTCATCACTGACATCATAAAGCTCAACCACGCCTTTAGCCTGATTTGGAATGCCAAGTTCAGGAATTCTTTGCGCCATACGCATCACCTGAGTGCGCCATTGCTCGGTAAAATTAGGATCAAAATCATCAGGATCAACCCATTGTTTGGTATCACACTCGGGATCTTCACTGCCGAGCAGGAGATAATTACCCTGTTCAGGTCGTAAATAAGTGGCAACATCGCTGTCGGAAAAAACACAACCCTGTTTCTCGGCATCAAAACCCTCGGGGCTGGGCACATGCGAAACCTCGTGGCGCAGCGCGCGAGTTTTGATATTCATATTCTTTTCTACACCCGCTAGCTGGTTGATTTTGTACGAATGCGGTCCAGCAACGTTGATCACGACTACAGCATCTATTGATTCATCATCGTTTAAAATTATTCCTTTCACGCGACCATCCAACTGTTCAATGGATGTGACTGTGGCGTTAAAATAAAATTCAGCACCATTTGCCTCTGCTGCACGCTGCAAATTATGCGTGGCAAGTTGCGGATCAGAAATATAACCACCGTCTGGAAAAAAAACAGCTCCAGGTAGAACCTCGGCGTTGGCTTCGCCAAAATTTGGATCATCTGGTAATTTAGCCGGGGCGAAAGAATCCAGACAAACAATGGGCAAGCGCTTTATCACTTCTTCAGGGTCAAGATGTTCGTAAGGTACATCTATCTGATCCATGATTTCGATAATCTTGTCTAGATTTCCATTCTGTTCAGATTTCATCACCATGCAGCCGCAATCATGGTATTTTACCAGTCCGCGTTCATCGTCGGCCGATAAAAACTCAGCCCATTCTTTCCAGTAAAAATGGCTTTCGTAAGCGATTGCAGAGCCATCAACAGTAGAATAATAAGGGCGAATAATGGCGCAGGAACCGGAAGTTGATCCATAACCAGAGGCCGGGTTTTTATCCACGCACAAAACTGATTTATTTTTCCGCGATAACGCCAGAGCTATTGCGGCGCCGATAATGCCAGCACCGATGATGATCGCATCGTATTGTTTATTTGTGGTATGCATCTTAGAACCTTTAGGCTTTTAATTTTCTTTCAACCAAAATTTATAATAGTAATTGCTAATTTATTTTATTATCGACATCCTATACAACGAATTATTTAATACTTATTCCACAGCGCACTAAAAGTCCGTTTCTACGCCACCTTCGGCGATTCGTTTTTCAACAAACTCATCCAGCTCTTCGCGAATTGCCTGATCAAGCGGAGGTTCCTGGTAATCGCCCAGAGTCTGTTGAAATACCTGACGGGCTTTATCAACTGCCAACGGCGAACCCGCTTCCTGCCAACTTTCGAAATTGCGCCAGTCTGAAATCATCGGTTCATAAAAGGCATCACGATATCGCTCCTGAGTATGTTCACTACCAAAAAAGTGACCGCCGGGTTCAACTTGTTTAATGGCATCCAGAGCCAGTTCTTCCGCATTCACTTCAAATGGCTTTAAAAATTCTGTCAGCATTTGCAGTTGATCTACATCGATGACAAATTTTTCAAATGAAGCACACAGCCCCCCTTCCAGCCATCCAGCGGCATGCATCATAAGATTGCAGCCGCCCATTGCTGCTCCCCAAATCGAATATACCGATTCGTAGGCAGACTGGGAATCCACAGCATTGGCGGCACAAACATTTGAAGATCGATAAGGCAAGCCATAACGTCTGGCAAGTTGACCGCCTACCATCGCCGTCTTCATATATTCAGGTGTACCAAACGCCGGTGAACCGGAACGCATATCAACATTAGAGGTAAACCCACCGTACATGAAAGGCGCTCCGGGTCTGACCACCTGCGTCATCACTAAACCTGCCAATGCCTCGGCATTTTGCAGAGCAACAGCACCGGCAAGCGTAATAGGCGCCATCGCCCCGGCCAGCGTAAATGGGGTCAAAATGACTAGTTGGTTGCGTGAACTCATTTCGATAATGCCTTCGAGCATTACCGTATCCAGACGTAAGGGCGAACTTGAATTGATGACTGTCATCAGGCTGGTTTCAGCTTCAAATTGTTGCGAAGTGATGCCGCGCGCGATTTTCGTCATTTCAATAGCATCCAGGTTGCGTTGCCGCCCCAGAGAGTAACAAACAAAGGCTTTATCGGTGAGATAGGTAACATCCTGAATCGCTTTGAGATGACGAATTGAGGCATGCCAGTCGCTCGGTTCTACCGGGTAGCCGGATACAAAATTTAATACGCTGTAGTACTGAGTTAACTTGAGGAAATTCCTGAAATCCTGGTGATTTCCAGAGCGGCGACCATTGATAGTATCGCTTGCGTTGGGTGCTGAAGCGACACAGCCAAAGCTGAGAAAGTTATCCCCCAGGGTAAAAGACCTTTCCGGGTTACGAGCGTGTATTTTAAATTGACTCGGTGGCATTTTTAGATATAACTCAACCATTTCAGGATCAAAGCGAACCCGGTCAGTATCTGATTCAACCATCGCTCCTGCTTGCTGTAACAGCTTGCGAGCTTCAGGTAATAAAAAGTCAATTCCCTTGTCTCGTAATATGGTCAGCGAAGTTTGATGAATCGCTTCAATTTGATCAGCAGACAGTAACTCAGTTGGAGGATGCGGATTCACCAACTGCTTACCCGGCGGCTGACATCCGATTGGTTTTTTGATTTTGCCCGATTCCCTGCGCCGACTTCGGCGTGTTTTAGCAATTGCCATCAGATTCCTCTCCAGGCTCGAAATATAAGAAAATTAATCATAAGGTTGTTAGCTCGGGAAAACCCTTTATTAAATTTATCCGCCAATTTTTATCGGTGTAAAGAAGGCAGATCAAGCCCAAATTCACGAGCGCAATCGATTGCATCCTCATATCCCGCATCGGCATGACGCATTACGCCGGTCGCAGGATCATTCCACAATACTCGCGAAATTCGTCGTGCCGCATCCTCGCTACCATCACAGCAAATCACCAAACCGGCATGTTGCGAATAGCCGATGCCGACTCCCCCACCATGATGAATAGAAACCCAGGTAGCACCTGATGCTGTACTCAGTAATGCATTTAACAATGGCCAGTCTGAAACAGTGTCCGAACCATCGAGCATGGATTCAGTTTCGCGATTGGGTGAAGCGACTGAACCACTATCGAGGTGATCACGGCCGATGACTACCGGTGCTTTCAACTCACCGCTGGCAACCATTTCATTGAAGGCCAGACCCAACATGTGTCTTTGCCCAAGGCCAACCCAGCAAATTCGTGCGGGCAGACCCTGGAATTCAATTCGATCACGCGCCATATCCAGCCAATTGTGTAGATGCGGATCATCTGGAATGAGTTCTTTAACCTTGGCATCAGTTTTGTAGATATCTTCCGGATCACCTGAAAGTGCTACCCAACGAAATGGCCCGATGCCCCGGCAGAACAATGGGCGAATATAAGCCGGTACAAAACCAGGAAAATCAAAGGCATTTTGTAAACCTTCTTCCAGCGCAACCTGTCGAATATTATTACCATAATCGACTGTCGGTATGCCCTGGTGATGAAAATCAAGCATGGCCTGGACTTGAATTTTCATCGATGCCCGTGCCGCCTTAATTACTGATTTAGGATCAGATTTTTGTTTTTCCAGCCATTGTTCCATGATCCAGCCCAGGGGTAGATAACCGTGTAAGGGGTCATGGGCTGAAGTCTGGTCTGTGACCAGATCCGGCATGATTTTGCGCTGTATCATTTCTGGATATATTTTGGCAGCATTACCCAAAAGCCCAACAGAAATGGCGTCGCCGGCTTCACAAGCACGATTTATTATCTGCAAAGCTTCATCCAGCGAGTAAGCGATTTCATCGACATATCGGGTTCGCTTACGAAATTTAATACGGTCAAGATCGCATTCCACCGCCAGGCAGCAGGCGCCAGCCATTACAGCTGCCAGCGGTTGCGCACCTCCCATTCCGCCCAGACCTGAAGTGAGTATCCATTTACCTTTTAAATTT
>Ga0256847_1000745_pt1 | contig 18977 bp, 16 predicted proteins | sample TeddybearmetaG_FD_189099 | JGI IMG/M metagenome (GOLD analysis project Ga0256847, IMG submission 189099) | Hydrothermal vent microbial communities from East Pacific Rise, Pacific Ocean - Teddybear | ecosystem: Environmental > Aquatic > Marine > Hydrothermal vents | place: Pacific Ocean: East... | reverse complement strand
ATGGTTCAATCCCAAGGCTGTGATTGGCTTTTGGGGCGCGCATCGCGACGGCGACGATATCAAGCTCGACACTGGCGATACGTTCCACACCCTGCGCCAGCAGATGGTCAAAGATAATGGCCGGGCGAATTTTGCGCTGTCGGATTTCGTGGCGGAAAAAGATGATCATGTTGGCGGCTTCGCGGTGACCTCTGGCCCTGAAGCGGACAAACTTGCCAAGGCATTTGAAGCCAAGGGCGATGATTATTCGGCGATCATGGTCAAGGCGCTGGCCGACCGGTTTGCCGAAGCAATGGCGGAATATATGCACGAGCGGGTTCGCAAAGACCTGTGGGGCTATGCCAGCGATGAAGGACTTGATCCGCAAGCCCTGATAAAGGAAAAATATGCTGGCATTCGCCCCGCGCCGGGTTATCCGTGCCAGCCCGATCACACCGAAAAAGAGACGCTGTTCAAACTGCTCGATGCGGGCCGGATCGGGATGGAGCTGACCAGCAGTTTTGCAATGATGCCAGCGTCGTCAGTCTCGGGGCTGTATCTCGCCAACCCGGAAAGCGTGTATTTTGCGGTCGGACGGATCGAGCGCGATCAGGTTGCAGATTATGCCGCGCGTAAGGGGATGGAGCTGCGGGTGGCGGAGCGCTGGCTCGGGCCGATCCTGAATTATGATCCGGGGGAGGTTGAAACTTGAAAATAGAACTTCTCTCCGGCGAGCATCTAAGTGCCCTAAATGAAGGCCTTTCGTTGGCTAGCAAACTTGTTGAGGGTGAAATCCCATTTTCTATTGAGCAGGTACAATCCTTATACGACACGCTTTTGAAGAGGAGATCAGAGCCCGCATTCGAAATTGCATTAGGTCTTGCTTTTGGATCAGTGGTGATCAGTCGATCCGGTTTTGAATGGGCTCGAATTTCCGACGAATATGGAGAGGAAACCTGTATTGCCGTCCAAAACACTCATTTGATTTGCTCTCCAATTAGCATGATTCAGAAGAGGCTTGAACGAGGCGAACGAACTGATCTCTCAGAGCTGTGTGACGGTACTATCGAAGTTATGCGTGAAAACGTGGATAGCGCAGACTACAAACCCAGATGACCCATATCGCCCTCTTCACTCTTGTTGTCCCGGACTATGATGCGGGGATTGATTTCTATGTCGGTAAGCTTGGGTTTGAGCTGCTGGAGGATACACGTCGTAGTGAGACCAAACGCTGGGTTCGGGTGGCGCCGCAGGGCGCGCAGACGGCGATCTTACTGGCCAAAGCGGATGGGCCGCAGCAGCGCGCAGCCGTCGGCAACCAGACGGGCGGCCGTGTGGGTTTTTTCCTTGAGACAGATGATTTTGAGCGTGACCATCGCGCGATGTCCGCTGCTGGTGTGACCTTCCGCGAAACCCCGCGCGTCGAGCCCTATGGCACCGTCGCGGTGTTCGAAGACCCGTTCGGCAACCTGTGGGATTTGATCCAGCACAGAGTGGCTACGGGCTAGGAAGGTGCGGGTATATGGCAGGCTGAAGCCCGCCCTACAGCCTAGCGCTTTGACAGGCGTTGGTGTTGTTTCAGCATGGCGTTCATCGCCCGGAAGCCCGGTTTGCCCATATAGGGCACGACCAGCAGCATGAATTGCAACACGGTGTCGTGGATCAATTGCGGGCCGTCGCGCTGTTCGCCCTCGATCATGTCGAGGCTGAGCCAGAAGGTCAGGGTTGAGAGCATCTGATCGACCAGAGGGGTCTGCAAACGCTTGTCGACGCGTAGGTGGCCCTGCTTTTCCAGACCGCGCAAAACGTTAATCACGGCTTGTCTTTTCATCGCCAAAATTCGGCGGAAGCGCCCGCCAAGCGACGGGTAGCGCGCCATCAGGTCGCCGAGATTGCGATAGAAGAAGCGGAAATCATAAATCTCTTCGAGCACGATATAGGCAAACACCCAATTGTCCTCGATCGAGGTCAGCGCGCCGTGGGTGCCGGCCATGATCACCCCCATCTCTTCCTCGAAGCGATCAAACAGGGCCTCAATAATCGGCTCTTTACCCTTGAAATGATAGTATAAATTCCCCGGGGACATATCCAGCGCATTGGCAATATCGACCGCAGCTTGATTAACCTCGCCCTCTTCATTGAAGAGCGCGAGACTGACATCGAGGATACGGTCGCGTGTTTTCATCGGTTCCAGTTCGCCTGTGGCGGGAATTGCCTGTTCTTTCACTCTGTTTGACAGCAAAACCTCAATATGAAACGAATTTCATCGTGTAAGGTTATTCAAACTTAGAGCCTTTATCATAAGGTCAGGCCTTACACCGCCTCGGTTTAGAAAGCTAAGCGCGCGGGAGATATTGGAGAGACCTCATGAGCAAGACAGCTGATTTACTCAATCAAGCCGCTGCCGACACCACCACCGCCATGAACCCTATGATGGGCGGGCTGAACCGGCAAGAGCTGCTCGGCTCAGTTGCGATGATGTTGCGACGCACCTCGCTCTCTCCGATCGCCAATGCCAAGTTCGCTGGCAAGATGGCTAAAGAGTCTGTGCAAATCCTGACCGGAAAATCCGAACGCGCGCCGGGACCAAAAGACAAACGCTTCCGCGACGCGGCATGGGCGAATAACCCATTCTACAAGCGCGGCATGCAGACCTATTTCGCCATGCAGGAGCATATGATCGAATGGGTTGGTGATCTGAAACTTGGCGAGATGGAACATGCCCGGGCGCAATTTGTGATGGGCATGATCACCGATGCAATCGCGCCGACCAATTCTCTGTTGACCAATCCAGCCGCCAAGAAACGCGTGATTGATAGTGGCGGTCTGTCGCTGGTGAAGGGTCTGCAGCACGCTTATGAAGACATCACCAAGAATGGCGGTATGCCGAGCCAAGTGGACAGTCGCCCGTTCAAAGTTGGCGAGAACCTCGCGACCACGCCGGGCAAGGTGGTCTGGAAGAACGAGATGCTGGAGCTGATCCAGTACACGCCGATGACTGATGAAGTGCGCGAGATTCCGTTCCTGTCGATCCCGCCGCAGATCAATAAATATTATGCCAGTGACCTCAGCCCAGCCACCAGCGTGATCCAGTACCTGCTGAGCAATGGCTTTCAGACGTTTATCGTTTCGTGGCGCAACCCGACCAAGGAGCACGCTCATTGGGGCCTGTCGGACTATGTCGATAGCCTGATCCAAGCAACCGAAGTGATCAAGCAGGTCACCGGCTCTGAGAAGATCAATATTTCCGGCGCTTGTTCGGGTGGGATCACCACGGCGACCTTTGCCTCGCTGCTGGCGGCGGCGGGGGATGAGCGGATCAACTCGCTGACCTTCCAGGTCTGTGTGCTCAATCCGAAAAATGATGATAGCGATATTGGCCAACTGGTCTCGGAGCGCAGCCTTGAGATTGCGCGTAATCACTCGAAGAAGAAGGGTGTACTGAAAGGCGAGGATCTGGCCCGGATGTTTGCCTGGATGCGTCCGAACGATTTGATCTGGAACTATGTCGTCAACAATTATCTGATGGGCGAATCGCCGCCGCCTTATGACGTTCTGTTCTGGAATAATGACACGACCAACCTGCCTGCGGCTCTGCATTCCGATTATCTCGATTTTGGCATGAACCCGCCATTTGAAAAGCCCGGAACGGTTGAGATTGCGGGTCATATGGCCGACTTGACGGCGGTCAATTGCGATCTGTTCATCGCTGGCGGCCTGACCGACCATATCACGCCGTGGAAAGCCTGTTACCGGACTACGAAACTGTTCGGCAAAGGCAAGGTCGAGTTCGTATTGTCGTCGAGCGGACATATTCAATCGCTGCTCAACCCGCCCGGAAATCCGAAAGCGAAATACTTCAAGAACCCTGTCCTCGCCGATACGGCTGAAGAATGGGCAGAAAAAGCTGAAGAAGTTGCTGGATCATGGTGGCCACGTTGGGCAGAGTGGTTGCACGAGCATGGCGGCAAGATGGTGCCTGCACCAAAGCAGCAAGGCTCAGAGCAATTCCCAGCGCTATATGATGCGCCGGGCAAATATATCTTCGACTAGGCCGCAAGAGCCTAGCGATGCTGAGATAACAGGAGGGCCGTATGGCCGCACGCAAGAAGGCCGAGCGCCTGCCCGAGATCACGATGCAAACCGTCGGTGCCTACACGGTACGGGTCGGGCATTGGAAAGCTGAAAAGCCCAGCGACAAGCGCCCTATCCTGTTTTTCAACGGGATCGGCGCGAATATGGAACTGGCCTTCGGGATCGGCCACTGGATCCGCGACCGCGAGATTATCACGTTTGATATGCCCGGTATTGGCGAGAGCCCGCCGTCGAGACTGCCTTATCGGCCATGGATGATGGCCCGGCTCGCGCGCAAGCTGTGTGACCGTTTTGGCATGGATGATGTCGATGTGATGGGCGTGTCATGGGGCGGCGCGATGGCGCAGCAATATGCGTTTCAATACCGCAAATCGGTCGGCAAGCTGATCCTGTGCGCGACGACAGCGGGTATGACGATGGTGCCCGGCAAGATCGACGCGATCTCGAAGATGGCCGACGCGCGGCGCTATACTGACCCTGATTTCATGCGCGACAATTTTGCCAAACTGTACGGCGATGCAGCCGATGAAGCAGCCGGCAACCATATTGATAATCTCAAGCCGCCTGCACCAATGGGCTATGTCTATCAGCTGACCGCGTTTCTGGGCTGGTCGAGCTTGCCCTTCATTCGGTTCCTGAAAATGCCGACACTGGTAATGGCTGGCGACCGCGATGCGATTGTGCCGATGGCGAATGCGAAAATTCTGCAGTTTGCCCTGCCCAATTCGCGTCTGCATGTGATTGAGGATGGCGGCCACCTCTTCCTTGTCAGCAAGTCAGAGGTGACCCTTCCGGTAATCCTCGACTTCCTCGACGAGCCGATGGAAGCGATGCAACCAAAATCATTCTGGGAAGCTGGGCTGTCCTTCGCCTGAAAGCGATTTCTAGTTTCCGAGCTGGGTGAGCCGTAACTCGATCAGCTTGAGCTGTTTCAAGACAACGAGATGGTTCATCCGCATCCAGAACCACATTTTCAGCATCGATACGCCGATCATGCCAAACAAAGCCGCCATGCTCCACAAGATGGTCAGCTTGACGGTCTCGGCCTGAAACATCTGGTAGAGACCAAATACCGAAACGGCGAACATGGCGAAGGAAAACACGAATGCAAACCCGACCCAGAACTTCATTGGACCCGAAAAAGTCGCGCCCACCTGTTCAAAAAGACCTTGACCACTTTCAAGGTCGTTCAGGAAAGCCTGATCGTCAGCGCTCAGACCCGCACTTATGCGTTCATCAATATTGGTCATCTGTCATCTCCTTCTAAAGCCGCTTTCATCTGGCGGCGGGCGTGAAATATCCGTGACTTGGCCGTTCCAACCGGAACCCCTGTCACGGCAGCGATCTCGCGGAGGGTCAGGCCCTCCCCGAAGAATAATACTGCGGCGGCGCGGTGCTCAGCGCTGAGCAATCCAAGCGCCTGATCAATCGCGGCGGCATCCTCGCCGCGCGCCGGTACGGATGGCTCTGGCACATCGTCCAGCGGCGCTGTTCGAGCCCGGTTCTTTTGCTCGAACCTGATCCGGTCAGCGCATTTGCGGTGCAGGATGCCAAATGCCCAAGCCGGGAACTTAGCCGGATCAGATAGCGTCACCCAGCCCCGGCAAATCCCGCCCCAAGCCTCTTGCACGGCTTCGCGCGCCTGTTCGTCGTCGCGCAACAAACGCCGCGCCGTGCGCATCATGCGCGGTTGCCAGCGCGCCGCCAGACGCTCCCCTGCCCAGCGATCACCGGACCGAACGAGCGTCACGAGTAATTCGTCATAGACGCGATCTGTTTGCGAGTGAGCCATCAGCCAGCATCCTATCTGCTCGTATACAGATAGTCGCCAGCGATCAGCAAAAGGTTCAATTCAATCGAGAAATACCAAGAAGCTTAGCGCTTGGGTAGGGACACAATCTTGGGATTATCCAATAGTGACGCGCGATTCTGACGCGAGACCGGGGTCTTCAGAAACTCGACCAGTTCCAGCATTTCCATTGGCCGCGCGTACAGGAAGCCCTGCAACTCATCACAGCCCTGCTCCATCAGGAAGTTGGCCTGCGCCTGTGTTTCGACCCCTTCAGCGGTGACTGTGAGGCCGAGCGCATGCGCCATCGATATGGTCGCCCGCGCAATCGCGCAGCTTTGGTCGCTGGTTTCAATCCCGCGGACAAAAGCCTGATCGAGCTTCAGCTTGTCAAAAGGGAAGCGCTGCAAATAGGCCAGCGACGAAAACCCGGTGCCAAAATCATCAAGCGCGATACGCACGCCGAGCTTTTTCAAGCGGCCAAGCCGGTCCAGAACAAAGGAATTGTCTGACAGGAACACAGATTCGGTGATCTCAAGCTCGATCCGTGATGGTGACACACCGGACTCAGCCAGCTTATCCTCGATCAGGGTCAGCAAGGCGCTGCTGTGAATTTGCAGCGGCGAGATATTGATCCCGATCTTCACGTCTTCCGGAAGCTCTGCCGCCGCCATGATCGATTTGGCAACTACGGCATCGCCAAGCGCAATGATCAGGCCGTTATTTTCTGCCACTGCAATGAATTCAGCCGGCTCAATCGCGCCGCGGGTTGGGTGGCTCCAGCGCGACAGGGCTTCGACGGCAACGACCCGGTCGGCAGGACCGTCAAAGATCGGTTGGAATTCAAGTGTCAGCTCATCATTCTCGATGGCTTTGGTCAGGTCTCTTGCCAGCTCGCGTTGACCGCGCACCTTGGCTTTGAACGCGGCAGAATATTCTTTCCACGTCGCCCGTCCACCTGATTTGGCCGAGTAAAGCGCAAGATCAGCTTCCTTCATCAAGGAGGCGGCATCTTTCTCGTGGAGTTCAATCCGCTTGAAGCCGACACTGGCGCTACATTGCACTTCGGAATTTTTCAAAATGTAAGGCAGGGCCAGATTTTCGGTCAGCTGTGCAACAAATTGGCGCAATTGATCACCGTCTCTTGGACGCGTGACGAGCACAGCAAACTCGTCGCCGCCGAACCGGCAAATCACATCGTCATAATGACAGAACCGCTCAAGCCGCTGGGCAACCGATTTCAGCACCTCGTCGCCGCCAGCATGGCCAAACGTATCATTGACCCATTTGAAATTATCCAGATCGATCCAGAGAATGCCGGTTTCAGCGCTCTCATTGCTCTCTTGCTCAAGCTTGGCCTGAACAGAGCCGTAGAAGCTGGGCCGGTTCAACATGCCGGTCAGATCGTCATATTCAGCCAAGAAGGCCGCGCGTTGCTCGGTCTGGCGCAATTTGGAAATGTCGCTGGCAGCGCCGCGATAGCCAAGAAACTCGCCCTCTTCAAACACCGGACGCGCCGACAGTTTCCACCAGCAGGCAGGGTCGTTCGCCGTCAACAATTCCAGCTCAAGCGCGACTATTTCTGACTGACGGGCGAGACGCGATCTCAGCAAGTCACGTTCTTGCGATGGAACAAACAGTTCAAGGATGTCACGGCCCAATGGATTGTCCTGATCCTGAGAGGCGAACAAGGCCTTGTCGCTAAGCTCAGATAGAAGGCCATTCTTGTCGGTGCGCCAAAAATAAGTCGCGGCGGTTTGCCCGACATCTTTCAGTACATTGTTGAGTTCTTCGGCCCGCTCGGCCAGACTCTTGGATTCGTGCAAGCGGCGGTCAAACCGAGTGTAATACCAACGCGAACAGATCGCCAGAACGCTGAAATAGCTCAGCATGATCAGCGATACAGACATCGACTGAACGTCAGGAATGAAGAAGCTATTGGCGACAAAACCACCGGCAACAATAGCGATCAGAAACTTACCGATTTGCGGCATGTAGCGCAGCAACAGCGTCGCCGAGAGGGTGACACCTGACAAGATTGCGCCAAACACAAGATGCGGTGGGGCTGGCTCAATCAGCGCCAGAGCGCCGGGAACAACGCCCCAGCAAAACCCCAAGGCGATATAGGTGAAGCGGATCACAATCGATGATTCTGCGATCTTGTGATCGTCAATCAGCATCGATTTTTCGCGCAAGCTTTCCAGGAAAAACATGCCGCACACCAGACATTGTGCGATCAACCAGAATCCGAAAACGCTATAGTCTCGGCCGAGTTCTGACAGCAACAGGATCGCGGCACTGACCAGACTGGCCATAAACAGGATCGGCGAGATCAGCGAAACAAACGCAATTTGACGTGCGTTCTCGACCTCGTGTGCCGGCCGTGATGCTGTAGGAAGTGTAACAGAATTCAACGAAAGAGTATGAGTCATAAGTCCGCCCGACTTGTCCATGAGCGGTCAAATTATCGCAATAGTGCAAGTATCCGGTTGAAATCGGGGATCAAGTTTTCAAGGTCCCGTTAAGGATTGATTGTTCAACGTCCAGACGGCTAAACGTCGAGCAGCATCCGCTCTGGATCTTCCAGCGCTTCCTTGACCCGCACGAGGAAGGTCACGGCCTCTTTGCCATCGACAATCCGGTGATCGTAGGACAACGCCAGATACATCATTGGCCGGATCACGACCTGACCATCCAGCGCGACCGGGCGCTTTTCGATCCGGTGCATGCCGAGCACGCCAGATTGCGGCGGGTTGAGGATGGGCGTCGACATCAGCGAGCCATAGACGCCGCCATTTGAGAGCGTGAATGTGCCGCCCTGCATGTCAGCAATCGTCAGGTCGCCGTCGCGGGCTTTGCGGCCCATCCTGCCGATCTCGCGCTCAACCCCAGCGATCGAAAGCTCATCACAATCGCGGATCACCGGCACAACCAGCCCCCTCTCGGTACCAACTGCGATGCCAATATCATAATGGTTCTTGTAGATGATGTCGGTGCCATCAATCTCTGCGTTGACGGTTGGAATCTCTTTCAGAGCGCTAACCACGGCCTTGGTGAAAAAGCCCATGAAGCCGAGCTTCACGCCATGCTTGGCGAGGAAGGTTTCCTTATACAACTTGCGCAGGTCCATCACGGCGGTCATGTCGACATCGTTGAACGTGGTCAGCATCGCAGCGGTGTCTTGGGCTTCTTTCAGACGCCGCGCGATGGTCTGTCGCAGGCGGCTCATCCGCACGCGTTCTTCACGTGGGCCAACTTCGCGCGGGGCTTTCGCCGCCGCTGGCGCCGCTTTGGTTTTCGGCGCTGAGTTCACATAGGCCATCGCATCTGCCTTGGTGGCGCGGCCATCGCGGCCAGTGCCGGGAATGTCGGCAGGATTGACACCAGCTTCAGCTGACACGCGGCGTACAGACGGCGAAACGGGTCGTTCACCTGTGGCAGCGGCCTCGGCTTCAGCTGGTGCGGCCTTGGCAGCCGGGGCTGCAGCTGGCGCCGCTTTGGCTTTCTTGGCTGGGGCTTTAGCCGCGCCATTCGCAGCGCCGACCCGGCCAAGCAGCGCGCCGATTTCAACCGTATCGCCTTCTTGCGCGACGATCTCACTCAGCGTACCAGCTTCTGCCGCTGAGACTTCAATCGCAACCTTGTCGGTTTCCAGTTCGACCAGAACCTCATCCTTGGCGACCATATCGCCCGCCGCTTTCATCCATTTGCCAACCGTGGCTTCGGTGACGCTTTCGCCTAGTGTTGGGACTGTAATATCGGTCATGTCAGGTCTCTGTTTCGCATCTATCTAAATCTGTTACCCGGTAACGAGGCTGTCTTCTACCGGCTTGTCGCCGAGCGCCGCACCAATGAAGGCATCTTTTTCTTTATTATGGGTGGCCAGCAAGCCGGTCGCTGTCGCCGCAGAGGGCGGACGCCCGGTATATTTCGGCCGTGGATGGTCTGAACCAATGCGCTGACAGGCCCATTCGATCTCGTCGCGAATGAAGGTCCAGCCGCCCATATTGCGCGGCTCTTCCTGACACCACACTACTTCGGCTTTCGAAAAGCGTTTCAACTCTTTCATCAGAGCCTTGCGCGGCACCGGATAAAATTGCTCGATCCGCATGATGTAAATGTCGTCAACGCCCCTTTCTTCGCGCGCTTCGTACAGATCATAATAGACCTTGCCAGAGCACAGCACCACGCGGCGTATCTTGTTGTCGGCAACCAGCTTCACCTTGCCTTCACGGCCCGGCGTATCGGCGTCATCCCACAACACCCGGTGGAATGAGGATTTGGTGTTGAAATCATACAAAGCGCTGGTCGCCAGCTTGTGACGTAGCAGCGATTTTGGCGTCATGATCACCAGCGGTTTACGGAAATCGCGGTGGATTTGGCGGCGCAGCGCGTGGAAATAGTTCGACGGCGTGGTCAGATTACAGACCTGCCAATTGTCTTCAGCGCACATTTGCAGGAACCGCTCGAGCCGGGCCGATGAATGCTCTGGTCCTTGGCCTTCATAGCCATGCGGCAACAGCAGGGTCAGGCCGCTCATCCGCAGCCATTTGCGTTCTGCCGATGAGATGAACTGGTCGAAGAACACCTGCGCGCCATTCGAGAAATCGCCAAATTGCGCTTCCCACATCACCAACGCGTTCGGGTTGGCCAGCGAGTAGCCATATTCATAGCCCAGTACCGCCTCTTCCGAGAGCAGAGAGTCGATTACTTCATACTCGCCTTGGCCTTCGCGCAGCGCGTTTAGCGGCGTGTGGCGATGGCCAGAATTCTGGTCGACGAAATGGCTATGGCGCTGTGAAAAGGTTCCGCGTCCGCAATCCTGACCGGACAGGCGGACATGGAAGCCCTCGTCCAGCAGGGTCGCAAAGGCGAGATGTTCCGCCGTCGCCCAATCGATGCCCTTGCCCGTCGTGATCGCTTCGGCGCGGCCTTTGACCACGCGTTTCAAAGTCCGGTGAATGGTCACATCATCAGGCACAGTGGTGATGCTTTCGCCAAGCTCTCTCAGTTTGGTTTTCGATACGCCGGTCTTGCCGCGGCGTTCGTCATCTTCGGGCAGGCCAAGACCCGACCATTTGGCTTGCAGCCAATCCGCCTTGCCGCCCGCCAAGCCTTTGCCCTCTTCGAACGCCTTATCGAGGAAGCTCTCAAACGCCTTGATATCAATTTCAACGCCCTCAAGCGTGACCAGCCCCTCTTCGGCCAGCCGCGCCGCGTACAGCTCGCGGGTCGACTTGTGACCTTTGATTTTGGTGTACATCAGCGGCTGGGTGAACATCGGCTCGTCGCCTTCATTATGTCCGAACCGGCGATAGCAGAACATGTCGATGACCACGTCCTTGCCGAATTTCTGGCGATACTCAGTCGCGACTTTAGCGGCGTAGACCACCGCTTCGGGGTCATCGCCGTTGACGTGGAAGATCGGCGCCTGAACCATCAGCGCGACATCGGAGGGGTAAGGCGAGGAGCGCGAGTACATCGGGCTGGTGGTGAAGCCGATCTGGTTATTGACGATAAAGTGGATCGTCCCGCCGGTGCGATAGCCCTGCAGGCCTGACAGCGCGAAACATTCCGCGACAACCCCTTGGCCAGCAAAAGCCGCGTCGCCGTGCAACAGCAGCGGCAGCTTGTGCGAGCGGTCGAGCGACCCAGTATCTTCCGCTTCCATGAACTGTTTGGCTCGCACCCGGCCAAGCACGACCGGATTCACCGCTTCGAGATGCGATGGATTGGCGTTCATGGTCAGGTGAACTTTATTGCCATCAAACTCACGGTCAGACGTCGCGCCGAGATGGTATTTCACATCGCCAGAGCCGAACTGCTCCACGCCTTGGGTCGAGCCACCCATAAACTCATGGAAGATTTTCTCGTATTCCTTGCCCATCACAGCGGCGAGCATATTCAGCCGCCCGCGATGCGGCATGCCGACGACAATCTCGTTGACGCCGAGCGCGCCGCCGCGCTTGATGATCTGTTCCAGCGCTGGCACCGCCGCCTCGCCGCCATCCAGCCCAAACCGTTTGGTGCCGGGATAACGCTTGTGCAAAAAGCGCTCGAAGGTCTCGGTCTCGATCAGCTTGTCGAGAATGGCTTTCTTGCCTTGCGGGGTAAACGCAATTGCCTTGTCAGGCCCTTCGATGCGCTCTTGCAGCCAGCCTTTCTCCTCCGGATTGGAGATATGCATGAACTCGATACCGAGCGTCGAACAATAGGTCCGCCGAACAATCTCGAGAATGGTCCGCACATCGGCCCGGTCGAGGCCAAGCACACCGTCGATGAAAATCTCGCGGTCCATGTCTTCGGGGCCAAAGCCATAATTGGCCGGGTCAAGTTCTGGCTGGTGTCCGGGCCGTTCGATCCCGAGCGGATCGAGCTGCGCCTGCAAATGGCCACGCATCCGAAACGCGCGGATCATCATTAGCGCCCGTACGGAATCTTTTACCGCTAAGGCAATGTCAGCCTCAGACGCGGCGGGCGCAGACGATTTCAGCTTCTTCTCAAGTTTGGGCTCAAGCAGGGTCCAGTTGCCATCAAAAGCGGCGGTCTGTTCCGGGCTGTCGGGTTGTGGCCATTGCGTGCGTTTCCAGCTGGCCCCTTCGGCATTGCGCACGGCGTCGCTGCTGCCATCTCCAAGCTCGTCAAAGAAAGCGCGCCAATCAGCCGGAACCGAGCTGGGGTTCTTGGCATAAGCGGCCTGCATCTGTTCGATCCAAGCGGCGCTACCGCCATACAGGAAAGCGGTGTCGAGCATTGCGGTATTCGCCGCACTGCGCGGTTTGCCTACCGGGGAGCCATCATCTGCCATCAGTCAACTGTCCTACACTTGAAAGTCTGGACAGCCGGGCGGGGTCATAAATGGCCTCGTCTGGCCGCCGTATACCGCAATATAGTGCGGCTCTAACCTTTAAGAAGCTCTACCATGGTTGTGCCCAAACGTGCAGGGCTTGGTGACACTGCAATCCCGGCCGCTTGCATCGCTGCGATCTTGCTTTCCGCGTCGCCAACACCGCCTGAAACGATGGCGCCCGCATGGCCCATTGTGCGGCCCTTAGGCGCTGTACGCCCAGCAATGAAGCCAACCATCGGCTTGCTGCGACCACGCTTGGCCTCATCAATGACGAATTGCGCTGCTTCTTCTTCAGCCGCGCCGCCAATCTCACCGATCATCACAATTTGTTTTGTCTCTTCATCGGCGAGGAACATTTCCAGCATGTCGATGAATTCCGTGCCTTTGACCGGGTCGCCGCCAATTCCGACCGCTGTGGTTTGGCCGAGGCCTTCAACGGTGGTTTGGTACACCGCTTCATAAGTTAGCGTGCCAGAGCGTGAGACCACGCCGACAGAGCCCTTCTTGAAAATCTTGCCCGGCATGATGCCGATCTTGCACTGTTCAGGGGTTAGCACGCCGGGGCAGTTCGGCCCGATCAGGCGCGATTTGGAGCCTTCCAGCCGCGCTTTGACCCGCACCATGTCGAGAACCGGAACGCCTTCGGTGATACAGATGATCAGCGGGATTTCCGCCTCAATCGCTTCTTCAATGGCGGCGGCTGCACCTGCAGGCGGGACGTAGATCACCGAAGCATTCGCCCCGGTCGCGTCTTTCGCGTCGCCAGCATTGGCATAGATCGGCAGCTCAGCCCCGCTCTCGGCGGTCCAGCTGGTGCCGGCTTTGCGCGGATGCGTACCAGCGACCATTTGCGTGCCAAAATAGTCCAGCGCTTGATTGGTATGAAAAGACCCGGTCTTGCCCGTCAGGCCCTGAACGATGATCTTGGTATTATTGTCGATGAGGATGGACATGTGTCGATTGATTCCTTGATGTCTCAGACGTTATTTCAGCGTATATATATTCATGTTGACCAGCGAAAAGGTCTCGTCGGTCTGATTGCCAAAGACCGAGAGGATGGACTGGCCGGATCGTTTAATCCAGCGCCCTGCACCCGTGCCATTCCGCTCAACCCAGCGCCCTTTGAAGCCTTTGAGCTGTTTCATGGATTGAGGATTGATCAGCTCGGCTCCGTCCGTGACAAATATTGAACAGCCCGTCGCCTTTTCACTCGGATTTTCGTAATGAAAGATGTTGATCGTGCTGCCTGTTTCAGTATGCATCAGTTGATATTGCGTCCCAATGTCTGCTGGCATGTAGGATTCATCATCGTGCAACTGTTCCCAGTCTAGCGTCCTGCTAATCGCCAACGCCGCTGCGGGGTTGGAGTTGATCGCCTTCGAGCAGATTGTGAAGAAATCCTGCATCAGTTCGCCGCCATCATCTGGGGCCTCTGTCGGCGCCTTCAGTGATCCACCAGCGCCGCCACAGCCCACGAGGGCCAGAACACAAAGTAAGAGAGCGACGCGGCGCATAATTTAAGCACCTCTCACGGCGGCAACGATTTTCTGGGCTGCGTCGTCGAGGTCGTCGGCTGGGATGACGTTGAGGTCAGACGCCGCGATAATCGCTTTGCCTTTCTCAACATTGGTGCCTTCGAGGCGAACCACGAGCGGGACGGCCAGATTGGTCTCTTTCACCGCTTGGATCACGCCCTCGGCGATGACATCGCATTTCATGATGCCGCCAAAGATATTCACCAGAATGCCCTTCACGCCGGGGTCTTTCATGATGATCTTGAACGCTGCTGCGACTTTCTCTGCGTCGGCGCCGCCGCCAACATCGCAGAAGTTTGCAGGCTCTTCGCCATACAGCTTAATGATGTCCATCGTCGCCATCGCGAGGCCAGCGCCGTTGACCATACAGCCAATTGTGCCGTCGAGCGCGATATAAGCCAGATCCCAATCGGAGGCTTCAATCTCTTTCTCGTCTTCCTCGGTGGTGTCGCGCAGCTCCAGGATATCCGGGTGGCGGAACAGAGCGTTCTCGTCAAAACTGACCTTGGCATCAAGCACGCGCAGGTCGCCGCTTTCCATGACGATCAGCGGATTGATTTCCAGCATCGCCATGTCTTTTTCGGTGAAGGCTTTATACAGGATCGGGAACAGTTCCATGCCATCGGCGCGGGCTTTGCCCTCAAGCTTCAGCGCGTCGCACAGTTTCGAGGCTGAGGCTTCATCGACGCCGCCATCAACCGGCAGTGTGATGATCTTTTCCGGTGTATTGTGGGCAACTTCCTCAATGTCCATGCCGCCCTCGGTTGAGGCGACAAAAGCGATCTTGCCGCTAGCGCGGTCGACCAGCATTGAGAGATAAAGCTCGCGGTCAATATCCGCGCCGTCTTCAACGTACAGCCGGTTAACTTGCTTGCCCGCTGCGGAGGTTTGCGCGGTGACTAGGTGATTGCCGAGCATCGCCTTGGCGTGGCTCATCACATCTTCTTTATTGAAGGCGAGACGAACCCCGCCCTTTTCGCCAGCTTCGGGCTCAAGGAACTTGCCTTTACCGCGTCCACCCGCGTGGATTTGGCTTTTTACAACCCAAAGCGGTCCGGGCAAAGTGTCGATGGCGGTCTGGACATCTTCCAATGTCATGACAGCAACGCCGTCAGCCACCGGGGCACCAAATGATTTGAGGACGGCCTTGGCCTGATACTCGTGAATATTCATAGGAAAACAGCCTCTTCCAGCGTGAACAGGCGGTTTGTTGCGCCTGCGAAGAACGGGCCGCTTATAGCACCGCCGACACCCCTGACAACCGCCGGGCAGGTACAAACAGCGCTGCTTGATGGAACGTTACCGTGAGATCAGCTTGCGATGTCTCGCGCCAAGCGAAATCTCGCCTTAGTCCAGTCCGATATCAGCGAAACTGAAATCATTCTGACCGACGGTTTGACCCGCATCGTCCTTGATTTGTAGCGAGATCGTTCTGGCGGCCCAATCAATTTCCATCACACCGAAGTTTTCAGCTTTATAGCCCGCACCAACCTGACGCCCATCGACTTCCGCTGCGCCGCCAGGAAAACTGACATTCAGTGAGGACGCCGTCAGTTCGTGGGCCTGATATGGCAGAACGCTGTCTTCTTCATAGATGAAGGCAGTATGGCGATCCCCCGAGAGGAAGACGACGCCTTTGGCATCGGTGCGCTGGATCAGATCGAACATGCGCTGGCGCTCAGCTGGCAGGGTCGACCAAGCCTCCCAACCATGCACGGTTGGCATGATCTGGATCGAGGTCACGACCAACCGAATATCAGCGGGTTGCTGCAACTGGTTTTCCAGCCACGTCCATTGCACCGCCCCGAGCATATCTTGCGGCGAACCTTCAGGCGGAGCCATATATCGCTCTTTGCCGAGCGCACCGTACTCATCTGTCGGGGTCAAGGCACTGCGAAAGAACCGCGTGTCGAGCATGATGATCTGAACGCGCTGTCCCTCAGGCCCAAAACTTCGCGCATAATAGGTGCCCGGCCAAGCCCCTACATCTTGATCCGTCAGGCCCCAAAACACTTCGTGCATGCGCTCAGCCAACCCCTTGAACGGAAACTCAATGCCGAAATCATTGGCGCCATAATCATGATCATCCCAAGCCACCATCATCGGATGGGCGGCCCGCACCGCCTGAAACTCTGGCCGTTCAGCGAGGTCGCCAAACGCTTCACGTAGCTCGGTCAGGTCTGGGTCATTATTGATCCGCGCCCGGCCATCGCTGTCGCCGTAGACATTGTCACCGAGCATCAGGAATAAGTCGGCGCGCTCTCTCGCCATCTGAGCCAAAGCCGGACTCTCGCGTTCTTCATCCATGCAAGAGGCCAACAATATCCGCGATAAGACTGCGTCATCGGCCGGAAGGGATACCCCAACCGGCGCGGTCGCAAACGCGCTATCGGGGATGGTGTCATAATACAGGTCCAGCGCTGCCATAGCTGAGTCTGGTTTTGGCGCGAAAAAGCCGCCTATCGCAGTGCGCTCTGTCACACAGCCGCCCAAGCCCAACAATATTGCCGCTCCAAAAATAGCCCGCTTCATCCCGAATCTCCTGTAAACGCTCTAGCCGTGCCCCCTTATGCAGGAAGCACGACACGAGTGTAACCGGATTCTGGCCTCAGGCCGCGAAAAATACGCTCCACAGCAAACGGCCGGGCAGAAAAGCAAAGACACCCGCGATCACCATGCCGCCAAGATACATGCCGGTCATCTGCTTGCGATGCGTCTTCACATCGCCCTTGCGGATGGCTGCGATGCCGAAGGGCAAGCCGAGCACCGTCCACGCCGAGAGCGCATGGATCGGGCTATACATACTGCCCATCAGCCCGGTCATGAAGAAAGACGAGCCCGCCGTCAGCGCCATCGCGCTCACCCAAGTCCAGCCAAGCGTCTTGTGTAGTTTCATGCCTTTCGGCGACAGCATCAGCACCAGCCCAACCACAAAAGCGGTTAGCGCGGCGGCAATATGTACCTGCACAATGGTCGGCGATGCCAGTATCGGAGCGAGCGAGACGCGGAAATGAGGCTCCACGTCCGGGTTCGCTTGCAAGATCAGCGCAGTCAGAGCGGCAAACACCACTCCGATTGCGCCGTATAACCAAACCCAGCCCGGCATCCGCTTGGCCCATCCAAGCGGCGCCTTCGTCGTTACGGTCAGATCAGTCATGCCTAAGCCCAAGTGCCGTGGAAGCCGAGCGGCCATGAATAGTCGGCCTGCCAGATACAGACAGGGCCATCGCTGACATTAGCTGCGTCAAACACACAGATATCAGTCGCCTTGGCTTTGAGGTTGAGCACCGGCCCAACCAGCCAGCTATCGCGCTCTTTGGTGCTGCCCGGTTTCGGCACGAACAGGAACTCTTCGACCATCCGGTCCAGACCGAAATTGAACGTGTCAGTGTGGCCGTTCTCCCAATTGTGGACTGACACACTGGTCAGACCGGGGGTTAGCGGCGAGTTTCCTGACAACACGGCCGTCAACTTGCGCGGCAAACCGTGCAGGCGCGGATCAACTTGCGGAAATTCGCAGATCATTCCGGTCTCGATCAGGTGTGCATCGCCAGATGTTGGCACCACAATCATCGTCAGGTCACTGACCAGATCATCGTTCTGCGGGGTCCATTCACCGCGTATTTCCGGTCCGCCGCCATCCTTGCCGAGTACCGGCTCTTTATACAAAGCCGCATCAATCTTGATCGTGCCGTCGCTTTCTTCCCACGCTGCGCCGGTATGATAGAAAGCCCGCGCCGGAGCTTGCGACCAACGCCGCTTGGTCAGGTCATTCTTGTCGATGATCAGCAGCTTCAGGCCATCCTGCGGACGCCACTTATAGCTATCAATAAACGGCGGTATCTGCCTGTCCGTCACCCATGGTTGGACCATGATAATCAGGTGGCGCTCGGTCATCGCCCAGTCATGGATGTAGGCCGCTGCCCCAATATCCACCATGCCGAAATCTTCCAGCGCGCCGCCTGTGCCAATCCGATAAATACCGACCCGGTTTCCCGCAACTGCGAGGTTCCAAACCCGGCCATCCGGCTCGCGCTTGGGGTGGGCGAGGAAAGGCATGCCTTTCATATCATTGCGAAAGCTCTTTGGGCCTTTGGTTTCAAGCGTTACCGGGTCCATCCGAAAGGCCGATCCGGCTTCCCACAATGCCAATAGCTCGCCATCCATCATCATCACGGATGTATTGGCCGAATTCACATCATCAGAGCTTTGGACCGGGTAGGATGGATCACCAACCGTTCCGAAGCCCGGCGCGAGGAATTTCGATGCGGCTTGTTCTTCAACCCGCTTTGGGGTTTGAACGAAGCGCGCTGAATGCACCGCTTGTCCGTCGCCAATTGCGATCCGGTGGACCAGGCCATCGCCATCAAACCAATGGCTGGCATATTGGTCGCCATACTGCATCTGGCCCGGGCCATTGCGGTATAGCGTGCCGGACAGGCCCGCCGGGGCCTTGCCATAGACCAGCTGCATCGGAGCCGGATCAAACCCGCCCGCTGGGACGGTCTTGTAGCCGAGATGCCAGCTTGGCATTTTAGGTTCGGACGCGGCGAAATTGGCACCTGTAGCGCAGCCAGCCAAGGCGGCGGTGGTGAGACCGGCACCAAGGCCGGTCCCGATAAACGTGCGGCGGGAAAAATCCATGATCGCCTCCTATTGCATTGTGATTGTGTGGGTGCCGCCATCAGCGGTCACTGTGAACTTGGCAGCTTCCCATTTGGCTGGGCCG
>Ga0256847_1000744_pt1 | contig 19006 bp, 23 predicted proteins | sample TeddybearmetaG_FD_189099 | JGI IMG/M metagenome (GOLD analysis project Ga0256847, IMG submission 189099) | Hydrothermal vent microbial communities from East Pacific Rise, Pacific Ocean - Teddybear | ecosystem: Environmental > Aquatic > Marine > Hydrothermal vents | place: Pacific Ocean: East... | reverse complement strand
TTAGGACTAGGTCTTGTGGATTTTGCTACAACTAATGTTTTAGATATAGTAGGAACACTTGCAAGTGCCGGAATCTATGTTGTGTTTTTAGGCGTTTTTGGATTGTTAGCTGGTTTGGTATACAGTAAAATGAGCTAATTATTATTTTAATAAATTTAAGAAGTTGTTTTAAAGGTATTTGCTTACTTTTTTGACAACTTCTTTTTTACTGATATATGTCATAAAATAAGCTGTTTATTAATAGTATTTTTGAGTATTAATCAAACAACAATCATTATGACAATTACAGTTCAATACGTAAAAATGCCAACTAGTGAGACAATGACAGAGTTTGTTTTAGACAAACTATATGATTTAGCTAATAAATTTGAGTGGGTTATAAAAGCAGATGTACATTTTAAAACAGAAAAAGACACAAAAGGAAAAGGGAATATTTGTGAAATAGAACTTAGTTTACCCGGACCAAGAATTTTTGCTTCTTCAAACGAAAAAAATTATGAATTAGCAGTAAAACATACGATTTCAGATTTAATAAAACAATTAAAAAAACGAAAAGCTACATTTATAAAACATTAATTATTAGTTTTCAAGTACTATTTTAAGTTTAGAAAGAATAATAGTTTCAGACTAGTTTCTTCCTAAAAGGAATTGGCTATTAGGTTTAAATTATTCCAAATAAGTTGTTTTCGTCTTTTAGTAAACAAGATTTCATGTTGTTTTTTAAAATATTTAAAATCATCAAAACAAATTTCACAATCTAGATATATCTCTTTTAACCAATCAAAAACAATTTCTATTTGTTAGGCAGCGTCAGTATGAAAGACGTCAGCATATCCATCTAATCCTTTTCATTGGGTTTCAACAAGTTTTTTTAAAGCTCATATTCTTTTTAATGAACAACTTTATCAGAAAAAGCAATTGCATAAAATAATTTACCGAGGTTTTGGTAAAAATAAATTTCAGATTTTGGAGTTTCCATTTTTATTAGATTAGTTAATAAAGTTACTAATCTATTTACATCAAGAATATGATAAAAATCAGTATTTGTTAACACTTGCTAATCAGTTTTTTACATGATAAATATCATACTTTTTTAGACTTATTTTTAATAAATTTGAATTAGTATATTTTAAAACAGTTGAATTATGAAAATCTTATTAAAAATAGTTGTTATTTCTAGTTTACTATTAAGCTGTTCTTCAAGTAAACTTGTAAATCATTGGGAAAGTACAGAGGCTTATAATTTTGAAGCTAATAAAGTATTAGTTATAGGAATGAGTTCAAATGTTGAGTCAAGACGTTTGTTTGAAGACAAACTCGTTTCAGAATTAGAAAAAAATGGTGTTATAGCTGTTAAAAGTATCGATTTTTTCGAGCAATCATTTACAGAAAATAAGAAAACTGTAGAAGACCTTAATAAAATAGAAACCCTTCTTTTGGAGACTGGTTTTGATGCAATTCTTCTTTCAAAAGTGACGAGTACCGAAAATAAAGTTACCCTTGTTAATGTTTTTAAGAACGTTGATCAAAATTTTAAAAATTTTAGAGAAGATTATTATCAAAATCAGGAGATATATTATGAGGAGAGCTATCTTTCAGAATCGAAAATATATCATACCGAAACGAATCTTTATTGTATTTGTCCAGACAAAGAACGCGAATTACTTTGGAAAGGTATTATTGACATTACAAACCCAAATAAAACTAAAAAATCGATAACTGATTATGTTCGAATCTTAATTAATGAATTAAAAACGAAACACGTTTTAATAACTCATTAAAAAATTAATAATGCATTACTAGTAATGGAACTTTTGTTTCATAACTAATTTTTGAAGTTTCTGAACCAAAAAATAATCGTTCTAAAAAGTTTTTCTTTTCAACCAGCAAGGCATGCATTTCTACTTTATTTAGCTGAACAAAAGAGTTGATTGCTTGTGTGATAGGAATTCCTTTTAGTGAATATGTTTCAAAATTAATTGTTTTAAAGAGCGCTTCATTGTTTTCTTGAAACTCATTTTTTGTTTCCTTTTCATTAATTATTAGAATTTTTAATACAGCTTTATGCATTTCAATAATATCAAATAATGAATTCATTTTTGTTGAATCAATTTTTTTCTGAATAAACTCAGTAAATAAAATCGTTTCCAAATAATCGAATTTAAACCCTTCCGGAATTGCTAAAACAGGGCAATCTATCTGTCGAATAACTGAAAGTGTATTGCTTCCAAAAACGATTTCTTCAGTTCCTGTTACACCATTGGTACCCATAATGATGAGGTCAATATTTTTTGTATCAATAGTTTGCCGAATGGCATCAGTAAATGCATCAAAATCTAATAAGGATTCAAATTTGTATGCTTCGTTTTTATTTTCAGTTTGTAATCCATTAACCAAAGCTTCAAGCTTTTGTTTATTGTCATTTAAAACAGCTTCATAAATTGATTCACTAGGAGCAGCAGCAACAAGTTCGGCTGTTGTATATTCAGATACTTTTTGAATATTTAGAATATAAAATGTATGATTACCTCCTTTAAAAAACGCCATAGCATAATGTATGGCATTTAATGAATTTTCTGAAAAATCGGTAGGTAATAGTATATTCTTCATAATATGACTTTATAAAGTATAAAGGTAAAACATTTTAAATTGTGGAACTATGATATCTATCAGTGGTGTTTTAAACAAAAAAGCTCCAGTTTTCACTGAAGCTTTCTTAGTACAGGCGGAGAGACTCGAACTCTCACACCTTGCGGCACTAGATCCTAAGTCTAGCGTGTCTACCAATTCCACCACGCCTGCATTTATTTTTCCCTTGCAAAATTTATTTGGTGAAGGAGTGCAAATATAAGCAACATTTATAATTTACAAGCAAACTACTTTATAAAAATAATGCTTTTCCCTACTTTAGCAATTCTTCAAAAAAAATAACAAATGAAAAGTGCAAAACCATACATACAAGAAAACAAACAACGTTTTATAGATGAACTTATAGAGTTACTTAAAATACCGTCTATTAGCGCCGATTCAGCTTATAAAAATGATGTTATTAAAACAGCCGAAGTTGTTAAAGAAAGTCTCGAAAAAGCGGGTTGCGACCTAGTCGAAATTTGTGAAACTCCTGGTTATCCAATTGTATATGGCGAAAAAATAATTGATAAAAAGCTACCAACAATTCTTGTGTATGGCCATTACGACGTACAACCACCCGATCCAATAGATCTTTGGGACAGCCCCCCATTCGAACCTGTAATTAAAACTACCGACCTTCATCCCGAAGGTGCAATATTTGCACGTGGTAGTTGCGATGATAAAGGGCAAATGTATATGCACGTGAAGGCGCTTGAATTTATGACACAAACAAATCAGCTTCCTTGTAACGTAAAATTTATGATCGAAGGTGAAGAAGAGGTTGGTAGCGAAAGTCTTGGTTGGTTTGTCGAAAGAAACCAAGAAAAACTTAAGAATGATGTTATTTTAATTTCTGATACTGGTATGATTGCTCCCGATGTGCCGTCTATTACAACAGGATTACGTGGACTTAGCTACGTAGAGGTAGAAGTAACTGGTCCAAATCGCGATTTGCATAGCGGACTTTATGGAGGCGCTGTTGCAAACCCAATTAATATTTTAACGAAGATGATTGCTTCGCTTCACGATGAAAACAATCGAATTACAATACCTGGGTTTTACGATAATGTAGATGACCTTACAGACGCCGAACGTGCAAAAATGGCCGAAGCACCCTTTAGTAAAGAAGCTTATAGAAGTGCTATAGATATTGAAGATATCTATGGCGAAAAAGGGTATACCACCAACGAACGTAATTCAATTCGACCTACGTTGGATGTAAACGGAATATGGGGAGGCTATATTGGCGAAGGCGCAAAAACGGTTATTGCTAGTAAGGCGTATGCAAAAATTTCGATGCGTTTAGTGCCAAATCAAGATTGGAAAGAAATTACCAAATTATTTAAAAATCATTTTAAAAGTATTGCGCCAAATGCTGTAAAAGTGAAGGTTACACCGCATCACGGAGGGCAAGCATACGTGACGCCAATCGATAGTCTTGGGTATCGTGCAGCCGAAAAAGCTTATGAAACGACCTTTGGTGAAACGCCTATTCCGCAGCGAAGTGGAGGGAGTATTCCCATCGTTGCTTTGTTTGAGAAAGAACTTAAAAGCAAAACAATTCTTATGGGTTTTGGTCTCGATAGTGATGCCATTCATTCGCCAAACGAGCACTTCGGAATCTGGAATTTTCTAAAAGGTATAGAAACCATTCCGCAGTTTTATGCCGAGTTTACAAAGTTAAGCGAGTAACAAGCTTAGAAAGAATTATAACTTAGGTCGTTGATTGCAAAAGTATCGAAGCAACCATAGTATATTTTATGTAATATTTTGGGTGTTCCCCTTTTTCGCATTTCAAAACCTCAATGCGCAAGGGTCGCGTCTTCCGTTATATCTCTCCAACGCCTTTGGCGTTGGAGAGGATGTCACTGCAATCGCTAACACAAAACCTTTCCTCTTAATTTAGGATGGGTAAAATTTAATTATTTCTGTTGTTTAATAATTTTAAGTTGGCCTGTGCTATTATCAGAGATTAGAGAAATAACATATAAGCCATTGGCAAGTTGGTCGTTTAATTCGAAACTTAGTTCATTATGTCCCTTTACTAAGTTTTCTTTTCGTTCTTGTATTTTCTGACCATTAATATCCCAAATGTTTAATGTTACAGATATAGCTTTACTTGTTTCAATAATAAGGTTAAAATATTTTTGCACAGGATTTGGATAAGCTGTTAGTTTTAAACTTTTAATATCTTGAAATGGAAATAATTCAACCGATAAAAGATCTCTAGGTACAGCAACAAAAACATTTTCTTGTAATAATTCAATCGAGGTATTACGTAAAATAACTTCAGAGAGTTTTGTGTTTTTTAACGCTTCAATTTCATCATCTGTAAAAGCAGGATCATTTTCATAATAATATCGGTCGCCATCTCTTAATGCACCAAATTGCATTTTTAAAACTTTATCTAACCCTTCACCAACAATAGAACCTGTTAAATGGTCTTCGCTCATAAAACCAATCCAGGGGTCTAAATTATTGATATCACCATCATAAACAGTCGATAAATTAGCACTTAAAGCTGTATCTGATGTTAAGCTATCAAAGCCTAAATGTGGGTCTAGTGATAAATCTACTCTAATCGTATTATAGTCTGGCAATCCTCTTTCTCTAGCACGTGCAATATTAACAGATAATAGATCTACTCCTCCTTCGCCAGGGTTTCCGAAGAGAAAATTACGAATATCGTCCATAATTAACGGATCTACTAATTGATGTTCTTGGGCAGCTAATCCTCTAAAGAAAGGTTCAATCCCGCCTTCATCTTTTAAAATTAATGGATTAAAAAAACCATCTCTTAAGTCGGAAGCACCAAAAGACCACTCGTCGCCATTCTCTTCATAACGCATTAATTTTCCATTTACCATTGTGTGGCCAAAGCGATATGCTGCTGCCGAAAAAGTATTTAAAATTGTAGGCTCGACCAAATCATCGTAACCTGTATACTCTGGAAGAATAACGCCCATGTTTGGCAAAAATTCTTCATAGGTAATAACTTGAATAAGCGCACCAACAATTTTTCTTGCGCGTTGATAAAGCTCTTCATCGTTCCATGTTGGATGTTCAATGAGTAAGTCATCACATAAACGATTATGTTCTCGAACCCAAAGCGTATGAAACGCAGTTAATCCTGGTTGTTCATTAATACGAATATCACCACCCACAAAAAATCTGTCTGGTTCTGGCATTCCAACAACAACCATAAAAGGAGCAGATGGGTTGATAACGCCATCAAACTCACCACTAACAGTATTCCATGGCAATAAGTTTTCAGAAGACATTTTTAGCTTGCCATTAATGTGTGTTCGTAACCATTCTGATCGTTCTAAATTACTACCATAAACTCCAGACGCATCAATATAACTTGTTATTTCATTAATATGTTTTCTCGGATTGCTAACATCGGTTCCTGTTGTTGGATCTGACTTAGAACGAAACATCATTAAAGTCATTGTGCCTGTACAATCTGGATCGAACATTGGCTCACATGTTGGTACAGGAATATCATTCGATTCAGAAAATTCATCATCATTTAAATTTATATCATGATCGATAAATTGTCCCCAACCCCAAATAAAATCACTTAATTCATATTCGTTAGGCGTAAATTCATCCTGACTTCCTAGTACATTACTAATCGTTCTAGGGTTTTCGAGATCAAGCCCACCAGGCTCACTAATTAAATCTGAGAAACCGTTGCTTACTAGGTTTCTAAAATTTGTTAATGTTGCTCCCCACTCAGGATTACTGATATTATTTCCGGTTCCGTCGAAACTTCTATTTACTTGAGTTAATCCTTGAAAACTAACAAGAAGAATAAAAATAAGTATTAGTTTTTTCATATTTATATCTTTTTTACATATTTAGTTATAATCACAATTTGTGTTGGACCAACCTTTCCTTCAATAAATTCGGCATTTTCGCGATCTAAAGAAATTCTTCGAACGGCTGTACCTTGTTTTGCAACTAGGCTAGAGCCTTTCACTTTTAAATCTTTTATAAGTACAACGCTATCGCCAGTATTTAAAATTACACCATTTACGTCTCTATGAATTATTTTGTCGGTTTCATCTTCACCTTCACCAGTTGCTTTTGCCCATTCTAGAGTTTCTTCCTCTAAGTATAACATATCTAACAAATCTTGTGGCCAACCTTCAGCACGTAATCTTGTAAGCATTCGCCAAGCAGTAACCTGCACAGCAGGAACAGTACTCCACATACTGTCGTTTATACAACGCCAATGGTTTGCATCAACTTTACTGGTATCTTCGAGTTGTTCAGTACAAATATTACAAATATAAATACTTCCTTCTTCACCATCTTTAGGCGATTTAGGTACTTCATATACGCTTAGATTTTCATTGCTTGTGCATAATTCACATTTTGATTCGCTGCGTTTTTGTAGAATTCTTTCTATACTCATATTTAGTTTTTAAAGTATAACAAATGTAACAGTTACTGTAATTAATTGCAAGGGTAAATAAAGTACTTGTAAAAAAAATGATTCTACATTTGTAGAATAAAAAAATAAGTTCTATGTTTGTAGAGTTAATTCTAATAATGTAGAACAATGCAATTATCAAAATCGGAAGAACAATTAATGCAATACCTATGGAAGCTAGAAAAAGCTTTCATGAAAGAGTTGTTAGAAGCTTACCCAGAACCCAAGCCTGCAACAACAACAATTGCAACCTTATTAAAGCGAATGATTGATAAAGGTTTTGTCAATTATAAGCAGCTAGGAAATTCGAGACATTATTTTCCATTAGTTAAGAAAACAGATTATTTTTCGAAGCATGTAAATGGGCTTATAAAAAATTTCTTTAATAACAGTGCTTCACAGTTTGCTTCATTTTTTACACAAGAAACCAATCTTACAAAGGAAGAGCTTCAAGAATTACAACGAATTATTAATAGTGAAATCAAGAAAAAGTAAGTATGGAAATGTATTTATTAAAATCGGTGGCTTGTCTAGCTTTATTTTTCATTTTCTACAAATTGTTATTAGAAAAAGAGAGTATTCACAAGTTTAAACGATTCTATTTATTAGGAAGTTTAGTTGCATCCTTTGGCATTCCTTTAATAAAGTTTACAACATATACAGATGTTTCAGAAACAATAAATCCTATTTTAATTTCTAATACTTTCGATTTTATTAATTCTGAAAGTAATTCTTTTCAAGAATACTTACCTATAATTCTATTAACCTTCTATTGTTTAGGGGTCTTATTTTTTAGTTTTCGATTTATAAAAAATTTATTAGAAATTACACAGAAGATTAAGTATAATACAAAGGTTAAAAAGGCTCATTTTATTAATGTTCTTCTTTTTAAAGATATTGTTCCGCATACTTTTTTTAATTATATATTTTTAAATAAACAAAAATATGAATCGCATACAGTACCAGAAGAAGTATTATTACATGAACAAGCACATGCTAAACAAAAACATAGTGTTGATGTACTTTTAATAGAGCTTTTACAAATAGTGTTTTGGTTTAACCCATTACTATTTTTTATTAATAAAAGCATAAAACTAAATCATGAATTTTTAGCAGACCGCGCTGTTTTAAACCAAGGTATAGAATTAAATTTATATCAAAACCTATTACTCGAATTCTCATCAAATTCAACAACGCCAAAGATGGCAAACTCAATTAATTATTCATTAATCCGTTCGAAATTTACTTTCGAGCAAATCAAAAAACGTTTTACAGTTATGAATACACAAACATCAAAAACAAGGATATGGGTACGAAGTTTTTTATTGGTCCCATTAGTTGCTCTTTTATTGTATAGTTTTAGTTCAAAAGTTGAAGTAAACATTATGGAAGAAACTAATTCATCTATTAATAACCAAGATGGAGCAACAAAAAAACAATTAGCAACATATAATAAGTTAGCTAAAAAGTATAATGCAATTGCAAAAGAAGATAGAATTATTCTCCTTAAAGATTTAGAAAAACTCGAATATATTTATGGCTTAATGACTGATGAACAAAAGAGATTAGCTAAGCCTTTTCCTGAATGTTTTCCACCGCCACCGCCACCGCCACCAATTCCTCCAAACACAGGTAGTGTGAAAATAAATGGTAAAACTTTCTATTATTTATCTGAAAATGGTAAAACTCGGTATTACACAAAATTTGGTAAAGAAGTCGATAAAAATGGAAAATTAATTAAAGTAGATTAAACCTATATTTAATCTCAAATATTTCCAAAACCTATGTCCTTCCCCCGAAAGTGTGATCTATAGATAAATTCTAAGATGGATTCCCACTTTCGTGGGAAGGACATTATTTAAATAAATGAAAAACTCACAAAATTGATTGTGAGTTTTTTTATACACAACATTTTGTTACTAATCAGCGTTTTAGTTGTCTAATAACCATCATCAATTAAATAATCAAATCATGTTAAAACAATTTTTTATATTCTGTTCGGGCGCCGATACCGATATTTTAGATCAATGCTCAGCCGGTGAACAAACCAAATACGCTGGAATTGGAGCAACAGTATTTTTTACTGCTGTAATGGCCTTTATTGCTTCGGCTTATGCACTTTATACTGTTTTTGATAATTATTTTTCAGCCATCTTTTTTGGTTTTATTTGGGGACTTCTAATTTTTAATCTCGATCGATTTATTGTTTCAACAATAAAAAAAAGAAACAATTTTTTTGATGAATTAATTCAGGCGAGCCCAAGAATTTTACTTGCTATAATTATCGCAATAGTAATTGCAAAGCCTTTAGAACTAAAAATATTTGAGAAGGAAATTAATCAGGTTCTTTTAGAGGAAAAGAATGAACTAACACTTCAAAATAAAGATCAGTTAGCACTGCAATATACACCTGCAATGACAGCACTAACGAATGAAATTGATGTGCTAAAAAAAGAGGTTGTAGACAAAGAAACAAGTGTTAATGCACTATATGAAACCTATATAGCTGAAGCTGAAGGCCGAAAAGGAACCGAGCTAATTGGTAAAGGACCAGTTTATAAAGAGAAACGTGAAAAGCATGATGCCGAGCTAGTTTCGCTTCAAGAATTAAGAAAAACCAATACCGATAAAATTACTTTAGCTGAATCTAAAATAGCTGAACTTTCAACCGAATACCAAGCAAAGGTTGCTGAAACACAACCTGTAATTGATGGTTTTGACGGATTAATGGCGCGTGTAAATGCATTAAATAAACTTCCTTGGTTGCCATCGCTATTTATTTTTTTACTATTCTTAGCAATCGAAACTTCGCCTATACTTGCTAAATTATTGTCTCCCAAGGGTTCTTACGATTTTAAATTAGAGGAGGAAGAAAGTGCGGTAAAAACATGGAATGCACAACAAGCACAACAACGCGAAGTGTTACTTAAAACCGATATTGATGTTAACAATCGTGTATATGCCGATATTGCTGAAGAGCAAGAACTATACAATTACAAACGAAAAAAAGCACGCGAATTAATGCAAATGCAAGCCGATGCTTTTTATAAAAAACAAAAACGAATTATTGGTTAATAAATAGGTGAGTGGAACTCCAATAAATGGCAGATAACTTCTTTAAAAACTTGTTCCTTATATTTTTTAAAATAAAGCTTTTCTAATACTCGAACTGAAGCTACATTATCGAGATTTACAATTGCCATGATTTTTTTCTCAGGTATTTGTTCTTGGCAATGTGCAACCATTTTTTGAATCATCTCGATAGTAAATCCTTGTCGCCAATATTCAGGTAATAATGCATAGCCTAACTCCATATAATCGGTTTCAAAAGGTGTAATTTTTGCAAAACCAATCAGTTTATTAGTATTTAGAAGGTTTACTTTGTACATCCCGTAGCGAGAATTTTCAGTATTAATTTTTAAAAGAGAATCAAATTTTTGCCTAGCCACTTCTACAGTATGTCCTTTTCCAAAAATATGAAGCATCACTTCGTCATTACAGATTACTTCACAAAAAGCTTCAAAATCGTTTGTTTCATATTTTGTTAATATAGTTCGGGCTGTCTTTAATTGCATACTTGTGATATTAGTTTCAAAAATAAGTATATTTATCAAAAATATTATCATGCAAAAAGTACTATTAGTCTGTTATCTTACAATTTTTATTTCATGCACTTCTCAAACAACCGAAAAAGAAGATAAAGATGCAATTAAAACGGTAATGAAAGCACAAGGAATTGCCTGGTCTAAAAATGACCTTGAAGGGTTTATGAAGGGCTATTGGAAAAATGATTCGCTTAAATTTTATGGCAGTAGCGGTATTACCTATGGTTGGAAACAAACCCTTGCTAATTATAAAAAAAGCTACCCTACAAAAGAGCATAGTGGTACTTTAACTTTTAAAATTGAGGATGTATCGAAAATTGATACTGGTAGTTATTGGGTAATGGGGCAGTATTTTTTAAAGCGAACTGTTGGTGATACAAATGGTGTTTTTATCATCATCTTTAAAAAGATTAATGGCGAATGGAAAATTGTAGCAGATATGTCTTGTTAAAGTATTTCTTCTTCCTAAAACTTTCTGTCTGGATGAAAAACGTCGAGATTTAATGATGGTTTTTTTTCTGAAATGATTTCAGAAACAAGTTTACCTGTCGCTGGTCCCATGCTCCAACCCATCATTGCATGTCCTGTAGCAATTACTAAATTACTACATGCTGAAGGTGTTCCAATATAAGCCATTCCGTCGGGAGAAACTGGTCGCAAACCACAAGCTGCTGCTGCTTTTTCAGTTTTTGAAATGGTAATATCGGGATAAAATTTTGTAACCGAGTCTGCTATTGCTTTAACACGAACTGGGTTAATGGTATGATTAATTCCTGCAATTTCCATAGTTCCTGCAAAACGTGTAAAACCATTCATGGGTGTTAATGCAACGTTAGATTCGCATAAAATTGCTGGTAATTGTATTCCAAAATCTCTTTCAGAATTAATACGATAGCCTTTTCCTGCTTGTAATAATATTTTAATTCCTAGTTTTTCACTTAATTTTGAGCTCCAAGATCCTGCTGCTAAAATAAAAGCATCTGCTTTAAGTGTTCTTTCCGAAGTAATTAATCCTGTCATTTTATTTTCTGAAACTAGTATATCTTTAACGGTTTCATTTTTTAAAAGTGTAACACCATTTTTTACAAGCCATTTCTTCATTTCATTCATAAACTCATGTGGCGTCGAATGCGCATCACATTCATAAAAAGTAGCACCAATAGCATTAATAGTTGTGTTTGGCTCTAATTTTTGAATTTCTTTTTTGGAAAGTTCTTTAACTGGTAACCCCTCTTCGAGAGCAACTTTCATTGTATTCAACTCTTTATTTAACATTGCTTCGGTCTGGCAAAGCATGAGGAGTCCTTTTTTTGTATAATGAAAATTAAAATCTTCATTCTTTTTTATTTCTGAAAAAAGATCTCTACTCATTAATGTAATGTCGCGAATGGCTTTTTTAGAACGTTGCACGTTATTTGCAGAACAGGATCGATTAAAAGCCCAAACCCATTGTAAAAAGGAAGCTTTTAACTTTGGTTTAATGTATAATGGACTAGCTGAATTAAACATCCATTTAACACCATTTTTCATGACACCAGGAGCTGCCAACGGAATGATATGGCTAGGTGAGATAAAGCCTGCATTTACATAGGAAGCACCGTAATCCATAGAAGATTTGTCAATGAGTGTTACCTCATGACCTTCTTTTTTAAGATAGTAAGCCGAGCATAAGCCTATAATTCCACCACCAATTACTATTACTTTTTTCAATTATTATCTTGTAAATTTTGTAAATGTTTTTCAACATCTACTGGTTTATATACCCGTTTTGTTGAAACAGGGTATTTTTCTAATAAATTTATTGGACGACTAGGTCTTTTTGTAAATCCGCCGCCACAATTCGGACAAACATTTTTTAATACATCTGAAACGCAGGTTTCACAAAAAGTACATTCAAACGTACAGATATAAGCATCTTTCGCCTCATTTGGAAGGTCGCAATTACAATGTTCACATGAAGGTCTCATTTCAAACATACTTAAAAATTTTCTAGTTCAGCTTTTAATTTTTTAGTTAACTTATTTACAACAAGCTCGTACGAATGGTCTATTAATTCGAGTATTAAATTGTGGGGTACATTTTTTTCAATTTCAATCGTATTCCAATGTAATTTACTCATATGATAGCCCGAAAATATGAGTCCGTCGTATTCTTCTCTTAATGAAACAGAGCGTTCGGGATCGCATTTTAAATTAACTTGTGCAGGGTGTCTTTCTAAACCTGTTAAAGCAAACATTTTATTCATTACTTTAAAAACAAGTGTGGTTTCATCGAAAGGAAAACATTCGGTTGCTCCTTTTTTTGATAAACAATATGCACGAAATTCTTCAATATTCATACTTACTTTATTAAATATGCCAAAGCTGGTTTATTATCAAAATAAACTATTAAATATTTAGCTCCCAAAGAAACAGGAATACTAAACTCGCTAATATCTTCATTATACCTATCATCAAGTATTGGGAATATATCATCGCCAAATGAATAGCTTATAGTTGGTTTTGGTGTAATCTTAATAGAAAAATTAAAATTCCCACTTTTTGTTTGAGAAGATAAAATACCCGTTTTCGGATTAATAACATCTTCAAAAAGAAGTTTTTTGTGAATAACTATTGGCGCGTTTAAAAACGTTTCTTTTTTAATATTTAAAACTAAAAGGGAATCTTCATTTAGCTCAGGGTAATGGTTTTTAGAAAAATATTCGGGCTTTGTTTTAAAATAATAATAAGTTGTGTCGCGAATAAACCTTGCATTAAATTTTCCAGCACCCCAAGTTGTATCAAACAAATATGGTTTCTCATTTATATATGCAATATTCCACATGTGGTTGGCATCGTATTTTCTACCAATATCACTTAAAGAAGCTTTCGAATCGCCTCGAACTAGGTAAGACGAAATGTCTTGTAACTCACATAAACGCTCGAATAACATCGAGTATCCTTCGCAAACAGCAATTCCTTTTGATATTACACGAATGATGAGGTTATTTCTCGATTTTTCTTCTTTTTGGTTTCGCTCCCGCACGTTTTTAAAACTGTAATTAAACATTTTATATTCGTTTGGGTCGTAGGCGATGTTACTAACAATCCATGTGTAAATAGCGCGTACTTTATCTTCAGTAGTTGTAAAATCACGGCTAATAAATTTTGAAAGCTCTTCAGGAGTGTTAAACTGTTTTGGATATAGTGTTATAATAGCATCAACACGTTCGAAATCTTGCGCAACATTTGTTAAGCATGATAAGAATATAAAACCAAATAGAATTTTTTTAAACACCTTTTTCAATTTTATAAAGTACTGGTTTACTTGGTGACGCGTCATTTGTAAATGATGCTATCTGTAAATTTAATACATATTGACCATCTTCGATTGCATTTGAAACATAAATAAACTCAGTAATAGTTGCATTCATTCGGGTTGCTTTTGGGTAATTCCAAAATGCTTTATGTGCAAGCAACTTTCCATTGTCTTTTTCTTTATCAACCGATGGTAAATCTATTAATAAATGCTGCACGCCAATCTCTCTAATAAATGTTGCCGCATCTTCTTCTAAATAGGGCCAATTGGTGTGCGAATATTGCTTCTCTTTTTTTTCTATAGTATTTGGAAGTGTTCTAATAATTAACGCTTCAGGTGTTTTGCCTTGTAATAAAGTTTTTAATTGTTTTGCTGAAATTACGCTATCTCCATTACTAGTTTCTGGTATTACTGAAATTACTTCAGCAATAAAAAAAAACTGTTTTAAAGCATCATTTACTGAATGAAATTCCGAAGAAATATGTCCGACACACTCAGTATGCGTACCGTGTGCATGTGGATTAAAATTAATATCGTTAAAATTAACGGAAGCGCCTTCACTCACTTTTGCAATCCAATTTTCGTTTTGTACAGGCGTTATTTTTGGCGGATTAACATACCAAGCATTCAAATTTCTATTACCATTGCAAATAGGGATTGATATATCTAAAGGCTTCGATAAGTCGAAGGTGTAGGTTTTATTATTATGGTTAAGGATTGTTTTCAAAATTAAAATGTATTGAAGCAACTAATATACAATTATTAGTTTATCATAAAAAGACTAGCAGCTATTCCATCGGTTAAAAATTTTCCTTTTTTTGTGATATATAACGTATTGTCTTTTAATTCTAAAAAGCCTTCTTCTATATTTTTATGAGCTTGTTTTAGTAAATAATCACTAAATTTTTCATCGAAATTTGTTTGAATATTTTTTACTGAAACACCCCACATGGTGCGTAAGCCTGTCATAATATACTCATTATATTTGTCGGTTTTTGAAAGTATTTCCTGCTCCTGTGGAAGCTTGTTTTCAGTAATACTTTTTATATATTTTATATTATTACTAATATTCCATTTTCGAACAACACCATTGTAAGAATGTGCCGATGGTCCAATACCTAGATATAATTTACCAGTCCAATAAGCCGTATTGTTTTGTGAAAAGTAGTTGGGTTTTCCAAAGTTTGAAAACTCATAATTTATATATCCAACTTTTTCGAAAGTAGTGAGCATTTGTTGGTAATGTTGTTTCGAGAGCGCATCATCTATTGGCGGCACCTTACCAGTTTCAATAAATTTTTGAAGCGCAGTTTTTGGTTCGACTGTAAGTGCATAGCTAGAAATATGCGGAATCTTTAACGAAATTGCTAAATCGAGATTTTCTTGCCAACGTTTGGTGCTCATTCCTGGAATTCCGTAAATTAAATCGATGCTAATATTATCGAAGTGTTTTTTAGTTTCTTGTATGCAATTTAAAGCTTCAGAAGCTGTGTGTGCCCGATTCATAAGTTTTAAATCTTCTTCAAAAAAAGATTGAACACCTATGCTTAGGCGGTTTATCGGACTTTTAGATAATTGGATTATTAGATTGGTAGAGAGGTCGTCGGGGTTGGCTTCGAGGGTGACTTCAGGATTGGAAACCACCTTGTAATTTTTATAAATAGCTTCAAATATATCTTTTAACTCAGCTGTAGTTAATAGCGAGGGAGTGCCGCCACCAAAGTAAATAGTTTCAACGGGTTCGTTTAATTCATCTTTCCGCAGCAATAATTCTTTACAAAGTGCTTGAACGAGTTCTCCTTTTCTTTTAAGTGTCGTCGAAAAATGAAAATCGCAATAATGACAGGCTTGTTTGCAAAAAGGAATATGTAAGTAAATGCCAGCCATGAAATTAAAACTTAAATTTCTTCGCATTTATAATGTGCTGTAAATGGTGATTACAATGCCAAGAATAAATGTAGATGTTTTCTTTTAGTGATATTTTTTCGTTTTCACTTGGATGAATAAATGGTAGACTTAATTCTTTTGGCGTTAGTTGTTTAAGCAAAAACACCCATCTTTTATGTAAATATTTTAATAAAAGCAAGGCTTCATTTATATCATAATTCGCATCAGCTAATTTTGCCCATTCAGCTTCTTCATAAGGTCTAATTGTAGGTGAGTCTTCAGTTAAGGCAAGTTTAAACCGAATTATACTATTCATGTGGCTATCGATGCAATGTGTAACAACTTGATGTATTGTCCAACCTTCAGGGCGATATTTATAAGCTAGTTCATTTAAGTTTAAATTTTCAACTTCTTTAATTACTTGGCTAGGAAAATTTTCGATATGATTAATCCAGGCTTCGATATTTTTTTCAGAAACAATTTTTGGAAAGCTTAGTTTGCCAATTGGGTATTTTAATTGTTCGATAGTATTCATTGTTAATGATATTTAAACCAAATAATTAGAAATGAAATTCCAAATGCAGTTGAAGCATATAAAAAGAACGCTATAAAGGAAACGATTAATGATTTTATAGCAACTAAAAATTTTCTTTTTTGAAAAAATGAAACCATCGCATATGTAAAATAAATATTAGCAACAAGTATAGCGAGAAACTGTATTTGATTATTAATAAATTTTATAAAAAACATATTAAGGATTGTTATAAATGTATAAAACCCTAATAAGTAAAATGAAATGGCTATAAACTCGGCAAAACTACGTTTTCTAAAAAAGAAGAATTTTAATAAAAGCCCAAGTGTAAAAACAAATACAAATAAAAATTTATCAATATTATAGAGCATAAATTCTCTAGCTTTAGATAGCAATTGTCTTGTCGTTTCGTCAGAAACCTGTATTGTTGAGCTTGTAAATGGATTGTAGTTAATGAGCGATCTTATAAGTAAATAGATAATACTTATTAAAATAAAGAAAGCAACTGGTTTATAATATGTTTTTCTTTTGCCAGATAAATATTCACGAAATAATTTTCCAGGATTTATAACTAATAATTTTATAGTAATTAATAATGGTGCGTTTACTGAAAAAATAGTGTCAAAAAAATCGCCAAGAGTTTCCTTAAAAGTTATCTTATCTACAGTGGTTTTTTGCCCGCAGTTTTCACAGAATAAGCTATTAGTATTTGCTTCACAATTTTTACATATTTTTTCTAAAGCATCTTTCATGAGTTACTTTTTTACACGACCTTCATTTTGTTTAACAAAAGCACTCCAACCAGTATAATTTTTTCCTGCTGTGATTTTTCCAGCATTATAAAAATGACATACCGCAGCTGCAAGTCCGTCGGTGCTGTCTAAATTTTTTGGAAGCTCTTTAAGTTGCAATAAACTTTGAAGCATTTTAGCAACCTGTTCTTTACTAGCATTTCCGTTTCCAGTAATGGCCATTTTTATTTTTTTTGGCGAATATTCGGTTATTGGTATTTCTCTCGAAAGTCCGGCCGCCATAGCAACCCCTTGGGCGCGTCCCAACTTTAACATGGACTGTACATTTTTACCGAAAAAAGGAGCTTCAATAGCAATTTCGTCTGGATTAAAAGTATCGATTAGTTCGATTGTTCGTTCGAAAATTAGTTTTAATTTTACGTAATGATCGCTGTATTTTTTAAGTTGCAATTCATTAAGTTGAAGAAATGTCATCGACTTTCCTACAACTTTTATGAGTCCGAAACCCATAATGGTTGTTCCGGGGTCGATTCCTAAAATAATTTTTTCGGTTGTATTCATTTAAAATAAAAAGTGAAACGCATCATAAACTTTCACTAATTTAGCTTTTTATGATTGTTCTTAGTCACAAAACTAAACAATATCTTCTTGCAGCCCTAAAAGTTTTTATACTTCTAGCTGCGGCTTGGTATATTTATTTTAAACTTACCAACACGAATGGCTTTAGTATTAACGATTTGTATGAAACCATAAAAGTAAACAAGGTGTTTTCGATTTCTAATGTCACAGTGTTTTTTGCATTTGCATTCGCTAATTGGTTTTTTGAATCTTTAAAATGGAAGCTATTAGTTAATTCGTTTTATAAAATAACCTTTTATACAGCATTTAAACAAACCGTTGCCTCCTTATTAGTATCGTTATTAACGCCAAATAGAATAGGTGAATATGGCGCAAAAGCCTTATATTTTAAAGCAGAAAATCGAAAACGAATTTTATTACTAAACTTTATTGGTAACACAACACAGTTTATCGTGACAATAATTTTTGGAATTATTGGGTTAATTTACCTACTAATAAATTTTGAAGTTCCGATATCGAATTTAAATTTAGTATTACTTTTTTTAGTTGTTTTATTATTTGGGTTTTTAGCTTATTTATTTCGTGAACGAGAGCTTTTAGTAAAGGGCTTAAGCATACAAAAAATGATGCAATTTGTAAAAAAATTACCAAGAGGTATTGTACTTAAAACAGGGTTGCTTTCCTTAATTCGATATGCAATTTTTAGTCATTTATTTTATTTTATTTTATTTTACTTCAATGTTGAAACAGATTATATAACGATTATGATGCTGTTATTTGCTTTGTATATTTTGGTTTCAATAGCGCCAACAATTTTTATTTTTGATGTTGTGGTACGTGGCGGAATAGCAGTTTGGTTATTTTCATTAGTTGGTGTAGATGAGGGTATTATACTTTCGGCAGTAATGCTTATGTGGTTGCTAAATTTTGTTTTACCATCAATTATCGGAAGCATATATGTCGCCACTTTTAAGCCTGTAAAAAAATGATTCTAACCTTAAGTTTTTTACTTTTAATGTACTGCTTTTTAATAGGTATGTTTGTTCTTGGCTTCGGAAAAGTTTCTATAAACGATACACTTAATGCTACACCAGAAACACAATTTTCTATTATAATACCTTTTCGAAATGAAGCAGAAAACCTTCCGAATTTATTACAATCACTTTCAGCATTAAACTATGCAGAAAAATTGTTCGAAATTATTTTTGTAGATGATGCTTCAGAAGATGCTTCCGAAGAAATTATACAAAACTTCATGACAGAAAGTAGTCTAACTATTTCG
>Ga0256847_1000743_pt1 | contig 19034 bp, 14 predicted proteins | sample TeddybearmetaG_FD_189099 | JGI IMG/M metagenome (GOLD analysis project Ga0256847, IMG submission 189099) | Hydrothermal vent microbial communities from East Pacific Rise, Pacific Ocean - Teddybear | ecosystem: Environmental > Aquatic > Marine > Hydrothermal vents | place: Pacific Ocean: East... | reverse complement strand
GATTTGGCGGCAAGGAATCTCAGTCAGCGCTATTTTGTTGCGTAGCTTCAATCGCTGCAAATAAACTAAACAGGCCTGTCAAATGTCGGCTGGATCGCGACGATGATATGTTAAGTACGGGTAAACGTCATGCATTCGAATATCAATATCAGACAGGCTTTGATCAATCCGGCAAGATAGAAGCTTTAAAATTAAAAATGCTAATCCAGTCAGGCTTTTCAGCTGACCTGACTGGCCCTGTAGCAACCCGGGCTGTTTGTCATGTGGATACTGCTTATAACCTGGATCAGGTTGATATCAGCGCCATGTGCTGTAAAACGAATACCCAGTCGAATACCGCTTTTCGGGGTTTTGGCGGTCCTCAGGGTGCGTTTGCGACGGAATATATCATCGATAATATTTCAAGAACTCTGGGCATGGATGCGCTGGATGTTCGTAAAATTAATTTCTATGACAATTCACCAGACAACGTCACACCCTATGGCCAAAAGGTCGAAGATAATGTCATTCACGAATTGGTAGCTGAACTGGAGGCCAGTAGTGACTACCAGCAACGTCGTACTCAAATAACTGAATTTAATAATAATTCTTCAATTATTAAAAAAGGCCTGGCTTTAACACCGGTCAAGTTTGGTATTTCATTTAATGTAGTGCATTTCAATCAGGCCGGCGCGCTGGTACATATTTATACTGACGGTTCTGTGTTAGTCAATCATGGCGGAACCGAAATGGGTCAGGGCTTGAATACCAAAGTTGCTCAGGTTGTTGCCCAGGAATTAGGTATCGATAGTAAACGTGTTAGAGCAACAGCTGTTGATACCAGCAAGGTTCCCAATACCTCTGCAACTGCAGCTTCAACCGGATCAGATTTGAATGGTAAAGCGGCAGAGGATGCCGTCAGGCAGATAAAAAATCGATTGGTCAATTTTCTATGCGAAAAACATAACTCGACAGAAAATGACATTGTTTTTGCCGAAAACGTAGTTCGATTTGGAAACACCCAATTAACATTTGCCGAACTGGTACAGCAGGCTTACATGGACAGAGTGCAACTCTGGTCAGACGGCTTTTACAAAACACCTGGACTGCACTGGGACAAGGAAACCCTGACAGGCAGTCCCTTTTATTATTTCGCCTATGGTGCAGCAGTTTCTGAAGTTGCGATAGATACACTCACTGGAGAATTTCGATTACTAAGAGCTGATTTGTTACACGACGCTGGCAACTCCATCAACCCGGCTATCGACCTGGGTCAGGTAGAAGGCGCATTCATACAGGGCATGGGTTGGCTCACTACTGAAGAATTGAAATGGAATGATCAGGGGTTTTTAACGACTCATGCGCCATCAACTTACAAGATCCCTGCGATCAGCGATTGCCCGCCCGAACTTAATGTTAATCTATTCAAAAATAAAAACGTTAAGGACACAATATTGAGATCAAAAGCTGTTGGCGAGCCACCATTACTACTTGGTTTTTCTGCTTTTTTTGCGATACGTGATGCGATTGCAAGCGTAGCCGATTATAAAATCAATCCCCCTCTCAATGCACCGGCAACGGCGGAAGAGATATTGGCCTCAGTGGATTTTTGCCGTGAATAACTGGATCCAGCAACTACAGCAACTGCTGCAACAGGAAGAACGAGTTGTGATTGTTACCGTAGCTTCGGTCAAAGGCTCAACGCCGCGAGAGCCTGGCGCCAGAATGCTGGTCAGTGCCAGTGAAATATCTAACACCATTGGCGGCGGACATCTGGAACTGAAATCAATTCAGATTGCGCGAAATATGTTAGCCAATAGTTACAGCAATGAATTGCAGCGCTTCTCACTTGGAGCTGGTCTAGGACAATGTTGTGGAGGTGTTGTTACCGTATTTTTTGAGCTGGTGACTAAAAATTCCAGCTGGGTTTCTGATTTACAGGAACTGGTTTTAAGCCAGCAGGATTGTGTTCAAATTATTCCTACCAGTCTTGAAGACAAGCAGCCGAGACTTCTGGTTACTCTCGACTCAACAATATCAGCTCCTGCAATATCGGAAATTAACAACTCACTGATTAGTACAGCACGATTAATGCTAAATAACTTGAAGGAAGATCAGTCAAAATCAACTTCAATAATTAATTTTAAAAGTGCGTCAGGCCAACAAGATCAGTACATTTTTGATCCTGTTATTAAATCTAATTTTAATATTTTCCTCTTTGGCGCTGGTCATGTCGGCCAAGCACTAATTAAATTGCTTTCTGAACAATCCTGTCAGGTGACCTGGGTAGACACCCGTGATAATCAGCTGCCGTCAGAAACAGCACAAAATATCACAGCAATCTGCACCGATGTACCCGAAGCAATAATAAATGAAGCACCGACAGGCAGTTATTTTTTAGTAATGACTCACGACCATAGCCTTGATCAGAAATTGAGCGAATTTATATTAAGAAAAGATGATTTTTCCTATTTTGGTCTAATCGGCTCAAAAACCAAACGCAAACGATTTGAACATCGACTTTTTCGGCGAGATATCGGATCGGATAATCTGAAAAAGATGACCTGCCCGATTGGCATCAATGGAATAACCTCAAAACACCCCGCAGCAATTGCAGTGGCAGTAATGGCTGAATTGTTGCAGAATTACGAAAAAGAAAAATATATAACTAATAATAACCATGAGACAGGACAACTTGCATGAACGATCAAGCAGAATATCGCCTTGAACTCTCAGGTATCACAAAAATATATCCATCAGTGATTGCCAATGATGATGTCTCAATAAAAGTGAAACCCGGTGAAATTCATGCTGTGCTGGGTGAAAATGGTGCCGGGAAAAGCACCTTGATGAAAATGATTTACGGTGTTACACACCCCGACAAAGGAACAATAAGCTGGCAAGGTGAACAAGTTCATGTGGAAAGCCCTGCTCATGCACGCCAACTAGGCATCGGCATGGTGTTCCAGCACTTTTCCCTGTTTGAAACCCTGACAGTTGTTGAGAATGTAGCGCTGGCGTTGCAGGGAGCAAATGACCTGAAGCAACTGGCTAGCCAAATTGAAGAAGTCTCTGAGAAATATGGATTGCCTGTTGACCCGAATAGACTGGTTCATGCGTTATCCGTAGGTGAACGACAACGTGTCGAAATTACTCGATGCCTGTTACAAAACCCACAACTATTGATTATGGACGAACCAACATCGGTACTGACGCCCAGTGCCGTACGCAAATTATTTGAAACCTTGCGCCAACTGTCATCTGAAGGTTGTAGTATTTTATACATCAGCCATAAACTGGATGAAATCCAGGAGCTCTGCCACGTTGCCACGGTATTACGCAACGGTAAGGTCACCGGCTCCTGTATTCCTGCTGAAGAAACACCAAAGTCAATGGCCAGTTTGATGATTGGCAAAGAACTACCCGTTTGTGAACACAGCAAAGCCTCTGAATCTGACGAAGTAAAATTACGCCTTGCCGGATTATCACATGCCAGCGATGACCCGTTTGGTACCGATCTAAAAGATATTCATCTCGACGTTAAAGCTGGAGAAATTCTGGGTATCGCCGGTGTTTCGGGTAATGGTCAGCAGGAGTTGTTAATGGCAATTTCAGGCGAACAAAAACTGGCAGAAAAATACCCAATACAAATTTGTGGCGAACAGGTCGGCAATCTCGGCCCCCAGGCAAGGCGTCAACTAGGCATGTGTTTTGTACCGGAAGAACGACTTGGTCGCGGTGCTGTACCTTCCATGTCACTGGCCGATAATACTTTACTGACAACCTATAACAAGGGCATGTTGAACAGGGGGCTTATACAATTTGAAAAGATTGAAACCTTTGCCGACAACTGCATCAAGAAATTCAACGTAAAATGCGGCGGCACTCAGGCCAGGGCAAACTCGCTTTCCGGCGGGAATTTACAGAAATTCATCATGGGGCGAGAAATCTTACAAGTTCCTGAAGTACTGGTGGCTTCACAGCCAACCTGGGGAGTAGATGTGGGTGCAGCTGCTTTCATTCGACAACAGATTATAGACCTGCGAGATTCTGGCGCTGCAATCCTGGTCATTTCTGAGGAACTCGAAGAATTATTCGAAATCACCGACCGCATAGCGGTTATTGCTGATGGAAAAATCTCACCGGTAAAACCCACTTCAGAATCTTCAATTGAAGAAATCGGCGTCTGGATGAGCGGCATGTGGCCAGGAACTGAGACACTGGAGCGCAAGAATAATGATGCGGCTTGAACCAAGAGCACAATCTTCGGCTTTGATGGGTTATCTATCTCCCGTCATTGCCATTGCACTCACTTTGATCGGCGGCCTGATACTGTTTTATGCCCTGGGCAAAGATCCCATAGAAGGCTTCAAAGTATTCTTTTTTAATCCGGTCAGCGACCTGTACGGCATATCCGAGTTGTTATTAAAGGCCACCCCATTAATGTTAATTGCCATGGGTCTGGCTATTGGCTTTCGTGCCAATATCTGGAATATTGGCGCCGAAGGACAGTTTATTATGGGTGGCGTCTGGGCGACAGCTATCGCTTTGTATTTTCATGAATCCAGTAGCGCTTTAATTATTCCCGCCATGGTTATTGCAGGTGCGCTGGGTGGCATGTTCTGGGCTTCGATTCCGGCATTTCTTAAAACCCAATTCAATACTAACGAGATACTGGTGTCGTTAATGCTGGTTTACGTTGCACAATTGTCAGTATCGTGGCTGGTGCATGGCCCGATGATCGACCCGGATGGTTTCGGATTCCCGCAGTCTCGCATGTTTGAAGACCCCGCGCTGTTACCAATATTAATCGAAGGCACCAGACTCAATGCTGCTTTTCTGTTTGCCATGGGTGCTTTGTTGGTGGTGTATGTTTTTATGAGCAAAAGTTTTGTCGGCTTCCAGATGCAGGTTGCCGGGCAGGCCAGGGATGCAGCACGGTATGCCGGCTTTTCTGCCAAACGTATGATCTGGATTGGTTTGCTATCTGGCGGAGGCATGGCAGGTATCGCCGGCATGGGCGAAGTCGCTGGTCCGATGGGGCAGTTAACTGAACACGTCTCAAATAATTATGGCTTTGCTGCGATTATTGTTGCTTTTGTCGCACGTCTGAATCCGATCGGTATATTCTTTGCCAGCCTCTTAATGGCATTGCTTTATTTGGGTGGAGAACAGGCTCAGCAATACATGAACTTACCGTCTTCTATTTCAAATGTTTTTCAGGGCATGTTATTGCTGTTCCTGTTAGGAGCGGATGTATTGATCAACTACCGAATCAAATTCGGCAAAAAGGTCTCAGGATAAATTATGGAACAGCACATCTTAACTGCGATACTCTTTGCGACAGTGGTCGCCGGTACACCATTGATCATTGTTGCACTAGGACAGCTAATTGCGGAAAAAGCAGGTGTTTTAAATTTGGGTGCTGAAGGCATGATGGCAGTCGGTGCTATTGCAGCCTTTGCAACAACTTACCAGACCGGCAATGAATGGCTCGGCATTTTGGCAGGCATGTTTGCTGGCATGGCAATGTCCGCATTATTTGCTTTTGTAACTTTGACTCTGTTGGGCAATCAGGTAGCCAGCGGTCTGGCGTTATCCATTTTTGGCGTCGGTTTATCAGCTTTTATTGGTAAACCATTCGAATCTCAAATTCTGCAGGCAATCCCACCGATTCGAATTCCATTTATTGCAGACATCCCTATTATTGGCCCTGCCCTGTATGACCAGCAAATTCTGGTCTATTTTTCCTGGGCTTTATTTTGGTTTTTACTTTGGTTTCTTTATCGAAGTCGAGCCGGACTAATTTTACGAGCAGTCGGTGAATCACCTTCATCAGCTCACTCAATTGGATACCCGGTTATTAGAATTAGATATATGGCTACCTTGTTTGGTGGTGCTATGGCTGGTATCGGTGGCGCATTTTTATCGGTATTTTACACGCCACTCTGGGTTGAAGGCATGGTCGCCGGACGCGGCTGGATCGCGATTGCTCTGGTCGTATTTGCAACCTGGCGTCCATTCAGAGTTATGGTAGGTGCTTATTTATTTGGTGGAGTAATGGTGTCACAGTTATTCATTCAGGGTTCAGGCATGGATATTAATCTACCTTCACAATTTTTATCTTCCATGCCTTATTTAGCGACGATCATTGTGCTGGTTCTTATTTCACGCAATCAAAATCTGATTCGACTAAATTCTCCTGTTTCCTTAGGGCAGCCTTATCGCCCTGATAGTTAAATCTAGAAAATTAAAGAATTTCTCCGGGCAAAATTGAACGCTTCACCCGGATGTCATAGTGATACAAGTGTTCAACCAATAATTACTGAAAATCAAAGAGGATAAGAAAATGTTAGACAAAAAGATTTTAAGCAAGCTGGTACTAAGCTTTATCACTGCAGCCTGTTTTTTAATGACCGGCCAGGCCCAGGCAGCAGAAAATGTTGGTTTCGTTTATGTCAGCCCAATCGGAGATGCAGGCTGGACCTACCAGCATGATCAGGGTCGCTTACAATTGGAGAAAAATCTGGGCGTTACCACCAGTTATGTTGAAAACGTAGCTGAAGGTTCAGATGCCGAACGGGTCATACGTGAAATGGCAAAACGTGGCGATAAGGTTATCTTTGCGACCAGTTTCGGCTATATGAATTTCATGTTGAAAGTGTCCAAAATTTTCCCAAAAACTGCATTTGTACACGCAACCGGTTACAAGATGGGTAAAAATATGGGTCTTTATAACGCCCGTTTTTACGAAGGTCGCTACTTGACCGGTGTCATTGCTGGCAAGATGACAAAATCTAACAAAATGGGATATGTCGCTGCCTTCCCAATTCCTGAAGTACTACAGGGCATTAATGCTTTTATCCAGGGCGCTCGCAGCGTCAATCCAAAAGCTGAGCTAAACGTCATCTGGGTAAACTCCTGGTATGATCCGGGCAAAGAGCGTGAAGCAACATTGACTTTAATTTCACAGGGTTCTGATGTGGTCACCCATCACACAGACTCTACGGCGATTGTTCAGGCAGCCGAAGAAAAGGGTGTTTATGCCTTTGGATATCATTCTGATATGTCCAAATTTGGCGCTAAAGCACACTTAACTTCAACCACTCATCACTGGGGTGATTTTTACACTAAAATCACAAAAGAGGTTTTGGCAGGAACATGGAAACCCACTAACCTCTGGGGCGGATATAAGGAAGGCATGATTGCTTTGGCACCTTTGAACCCGGCTATTCCTGCTGACTTGCAAAAGACTATAAGGTCAATGGAAGATGATTTGCGTTCAGGCAAACTGCATCCATTTGCGGGTCCTGTAGTTGACCAGGATGGAAAGCAACGTGTTGCAGCAGGGCAAAACATGTCTGACAAAGATCTCAGCTCGATGAATTATTATGTCCAGGGCGTGGTTAGTAAAATTCCAAAGTAATAATCTCTCCTCTGGTATTGCCAGCGATCTGCTGGCAATACCGCATTCGATCTGATTGATATGGAAACTTACCTCCTTGACTGGGCAAATCTTTTAGTCCGCTGGCTGCATGTAATCACTGGTGTAGCCTGGATTGGCGCATCTTTTTACTTTGTGATGCTGGATAGTTCTCTGCGCGCTCCACTACGAGCCGGGGATGAAAAACGTGGTGTATCTGGCGAATTGTGGGCAGTGCACGGCGGTGGTGTTTATCACAGCCAGAAATACCTGGCAGGGCCTGTCGGCGAACCCCTTTCTGACGACTTACACTGGTCAAAATGGGAAGCCTATTCCACCTGGTTATCTGGCATGGGATTAATGGCGATCATTTACTGGTTAGGTGCTAATACCTACCTGATTGATCGTAATGTCATGGATTGGAGTGTACTGCAGGCTGTAACCATCAGTATTTTCAGCATTGTGATTAGCTGGTTTATTTATGACTTTCTTTGCCGTCTACTCGGCGAACGAGAGATCCTGTTAGGGATACTGTTATTTATCTACGTGATGTTATGTGACTGGATTTTATTTCAGCTATTCAGCGCCAGAGCCGCTTATATTCACGTTGGTGCCATCATGGGCACCATTATGGTTGCCAATGTATTTTTCCACATCATTCCCGGACAGAAAAAAATGGTGCAGGAAATTCGTGCCGGTCAGGCACCGAACCCAATTTATGGCGTAATCGGCAAACAGCGTTCGGTCCATAACACTTATTTCACCCTGCCCGTATTAATCATTATGGTCAGCAATCATTATCCAATGACCTACAGCCACGAACAGGGCTGGCTAGTGTTGGGTTTTATCATGATGGCTGGTGTTCTTATCCGGCAATTTTTTGTGATGCGACATCGACATGCCGCTAAATGGCGACTACCACTGATGGGGGTTGTTTTAATTGCGGTTGTAATTATATGGCTCAGGCCCGTAGTGCAAGAAAGTGATGGAACCAGTGACAAAGTAAGTATATCCGAAGTTAAAAACATCATCGGTTCGCGTTGTGTATCTTGCCATGCAGAAAGCCCTACTCAGGCTGGATTCGTTCAGCCGCCCAAAGGCATTGTTTTACAATCAGAGTCACAGATAAAACAATATGCCGCCATGATTAATAAAACTGTCGGCAACAAATACATGCCAATGGGTAATTTGACCGGCATGACAGATAAAGAACGGCAGACTATTTCACTCTGGTTTTCTCAAAATAACGAGTAAGTTGGGCAATTGTGAAAGCGTTTCGCGCATCCATTCTCGATTTTATCGATGATCCTTTTATTTCTTCAGAACAAAGTTTCAGATATTTTGAAGATGGATTATTAATTGTAGAAAACGGTTTGGTTTTGGCCTGTGACGATTATTTCACTCTTAAAAATACCCATCCAGACGAGATCGCCAGATCAAATATAGAAGACTACAGCGGTTATTTGATTATGCCGGGTTTTATTGATACCCATGTGCATTATGTACAGACCGATATGATCGCGAGTCACGCCAAACAATTACTCGACTGGTTAGAGACCTATACTTTTCCGATTGAAAACCGGTTTTCTGATCCAAAAATCGCAAAAGATACGGCAGATTTTTTTATTCAACAATTACTGCAAAATGGCACTACTACAGCAATGGTGTTTGCCAGTTCTCATGTGCAATCGGTTGATGCTATTTTTGAATCCGCTTTAGAGCAGGGCATGCGTTTAATCTCCGGCAAGGTGATGATGGATCGAAATGCACCCGAGAGCCTGTGCGATACCGCTCAAAGCAGTTATGACGACTCAAGAAAATTGATTAAAAAGTGGCATCATCATCAACGCCTGGATTATGCAGTAACGCCGCGTTTTGCACCGACATCTTCCGAAGAGCAGCTTGAGGCCGCCCAACAGTTGGTTGAAGAATTTCCCGATATTTATCTGCAATCTCATGTGGCTGAAAACCCTGGCGAAGTAGAATGGGTATCTAAATTATTCCCCTGGAGCCGAAGTTATCTCGATGTTTATGATCACTATGGATTGCTGACAGCGCGCTCGGTTTACGCCCATTGTATTTATCTGGATGAAGCTGATCGAGAAGCTATGGCGCAGGCAGAAGCTTCTGTTTCCTTTTGTCCAACATCGAACCTGTTTCTTGGCAGTGGTTTGTTTGATATGCAGGCCGCAATAGACAAAGGTTTACGCCTTGGCATTGGGACAGATGTTGGCGGCGGCACCAGTTTCAGCATGTTTACCACCCTCAATGAATCTTACAAAGTCTGTGCGATGAATGGTTTCAATTTGTCTCCTCTGCAGTCTTTTTATATAGCTACACTTGGCGGTGCTAAATCGCTTAATCTGGATGACAGGCTGGGAAATTTTAATGTCGGTAAAGAGGCGGATTTTATTGTAGTTGACCTAAACGCTACGGCACTAATGAAACGTCGAATGTCACATACAGAGAGTTTAAACGAACAGCTATTTGCACTAATGATGCTGGGCGACGATAGAAACATCAAGGCGACCCATATCATGGGTGAGCGTAAATATTGGACCAATGGCAGTGTGAAAGTTAATGACTAGCTTATTACTCGAAAATGCTGATGTGCTGGTTACCATGGATAATAATCGGAGAGAAATCTCCAATGGCGCGTTACTGACTCAAGATAATCGTATAACACATATAGATGACACTATATCGATGCAAACTTATCTACAGCAAGAAAAAATTACACCCGATAAAATCATTAACGCGCAGGGTACTGTGGTTTTACCTGGCCTGATCAACTGCCATCATCATCTATATCAGACACTAACGCGCACGTTGGGCACTGCCGCAGGATTGTCTTTGTTTGACTGGCTTAAAACGCTTTATCCAATCTGGGGGCAAATGGATGCGGAATCAGTTTACACCAGCGCAAAATTGGGACTGGCAGAATTGATACTTTCTGGTGCGACTACTGTTGCAGATCACCTCTATCTATTTCCTAATGGCAGCAAACTTGATGATGAAATTGCAGCGGCAGAGGAACTGGGCGTACGCTTTCATCCCACCCGCGGCAGCATGAGTCTGGGCCAAAGCCAGGGAGGATTGCCGCCTGATAATATTTGCGATAGCGAAGATCACATTCTCAAAGATAGCCAGCGAGTAATCGATAAATTCCACAATAATGAAGAATTATCAATGTGTCGAATTGGCCTCGCACCTTGCTCTCCTTTTAGCGTTACTGCAGATCTAATGCGCCAGAGCGCGGAATTAGCTCGCAGTTACCAGGCTGTCAATCTGCATACACACCTGGCAGAAACCATTGATGAAAATCGCTTTTGCCTGGAAAAGTTTGGTCTACGTCCGCTGGAATATATGGAGACTCTAGGCTGGCTAGGCGATGATGTCTGGTTTGCACATATGGTGCACCCGGATGAAAGTGAAATCGCAAAACTTGCGCATAGCTGTACCGGTGTCTGCCATTGCCCCAGCAGTAATATGATTTTGGCTTCGGGCATAGCCCCGATCAGGCGGATGGTCGATGCTGATATCCGCGTCGGACTCGGTGTAGACGGCTCTGCCAGCAATGATGGCAATCACCTGCTTGGTGAAGTACGTCAGGCAATGTTATTGCAACGCGTCGGCTGGCCGGGATTTGAATCCAGTGCATCCCGTTTTTCTGCGCGCGAAGCCCTGGAGCTTGCCACGATAGGTGGGGCAAGAGTATTACAACGAAGCGATATTGGCAGTCTGGAAGCAGACAAAGCTGCCGATTTTGTGTCCTTTCGAATCGATGATATTTTTCACGCAGGTGGACAAAGCGATGTTGTAGCATCGTTGATGACCTGTGCTCCAGGATCTGTCTGGCTATCGGTAATCAATGGCTCTGTGGTCGTTGAAGATGGTGGACTACTCAGTGTTGATCTTGAAGGTTTGGTAACACGGCATAATAATTTGGCGCATGAATTACTGGTTAAGGCCGGGGTTGCTTAGTATTTCGTAGCTTCATATAGAAAACAAAATTTTGACAGCATCAATTAATCATTTACGGAGCGTAACATGACTAAAAAACAGAACTTCACATCAAAAGGCATAGACCTCTCCCAACCTCGTCTTGGCACAAAAATCCTCAGATGTACCGACGACTTCTTCGCCGAATGCAGTCGTATGTTAAGTCCTGATGATCCCGTTTTTATAGATGGAAAATTTGACGATAATGGAAAATGGATGGACGGTTGGGAATCACGCAGACGTCGTCAGGGTGGAAATGACTCAGCGATTATCAAACTGGGTCACCCCAGCATTCTTTATGGCATCGACATTAATACCACACATTTTACCGGAAACTTCCCGCCAGCCGCCGCCCTTGAAGCCTGTAATTCTACATCAGACCCTGATGAAAATAGCGAATGGGTAAATCTGGTTCCGGTAACAGATTTAAAAGGTGACAACCATCATTTACTTGAGATAAACAGCGATCAGATTTGGACACATCTTCGGCTTAACATTTTTCCTGATGGCGGTATCGCCAGGTTAAGAATTTATGGCCGAATATTCTGTGACTGGAAAAATAAGGATAAAAATGAAACGCTTGATCTGGCAGCGATGGTCAACGGTGGTCGAGCAATTACCTGCAATGATGCCCATTTTGGCCAGCCGTCAAACCTAATCGCACCCGGTAAAGGCATCAACATGGGTGATGGCTGGGAAACCAGAAGACGGCGCGAACCCGGCAATGACTGGTGCATCCTCGAACTGGGTCACCGCGGCATTATTAGCGAAATTCTAATAGATACTGCTTTTTTCAAAGGCAATTTCCCAGATAGATTTTCTATTCAGGCTGCCGATATAACTGATGCTTCGGATCAGTCTCTGGCAAAGCAAAGTTTATTCTGGAATGAACTTATTCCGCAGCAAAAACTACAAATGGATCGTGAATTTTGCTATAAAGCTGAAATTAACGATCTGGGTCCAGTGACGCATATCATGCTTAACATTTTCCCGGATGGTGGCGTTAGTCGATTAAGATTGTTAGGTAAAATAGTATGAAGTCACTCAAACCAGAACCTTTAACCGCAGCTGCGTTCGCACCCTTTGGTGACGTAATTGAAATGCGGGACGATGAAGCAAAAGACATGAATTACGGCATGGCTAAACGTTTTCATGCACTGGCCAAAGTCGATGCATCTGCCGAAGGAGGCTTCCCGATCATTAGCCTCGTGCATAGCAAAAAGTACGCTATGCCCCAACAGGTTAAATTAATCGAGCGCCATCCGCTGGGAAGTCAGGCTTTTATTCCGGTCGATAATACACCCTTCATTTTACTGGTCGGAAGACCCGGCGATGGTATCGAATCAAATCATTTACGTGCTTTTGTCACCAATGGCAGTCAGGGTATAAACTATCACACAGGCGTCTGGCATGGATTACTGCTAACGCCGTTTGGCGAAATGACTTTTATCTGTGTTGATCGAGATGGTGCAGGAGATAACTGCGAAGAGCTTTATTTCGAACCTGACGATCAGTTTACGCTCAGCATTTAATATCATCCTAGATTAATCAGTTGACCGCTTTAACTATACAATAACCATATGAAAACATTATCTTTTTATACTGCGCCGCAATTCACCTATTCGGTGAGTGACGCTACACCACAAATTATACCTCTGGGAGCGCATCTGGCTATACAAAAAAACTTACGAAGGGCCTACCATTCTCTCCTTTTTTTGTTACGCCAGCTGCACTCCCAGAGGCACACTTTGCGGTGTCCAACTAATTAATCTAGGATCATGAAAAAAACTTACATCACAGCACAAAATTTACTGGAGAGTTCTTTCAAACTCGCACATGATATTTATGAAGATGGATTTCGACCGGAATTTATCGTCGGCATATGGCGTGGTGGTGCGCCAATCGGTATCGCCGTGCAGGAATATTTTGAGTACAAAGGCTTCAGCACTGACCATATTTCGGTACGAACATCGTCCTATTACGGTATCGATAAGCAGGCTAAAGAAATCCGGGTTCACGGCCTGCATTACCTGATTGAAAATGCCAATTTTGAAGATAAATTACTCATCGTCGATGACGTATTCGATTCTGGCCGAAGTGTCGACGCTCTGATTAAACAAATCAAAAAACAATCCCGGCTCAATACACCATCTGATATTCGGGTTGCCTGCACCTGGTATAAGCCATCCAAACGTGCGGTCGACTTAGAACCGGATTACTTCGTTTATGAAAGCGATGAATGGCTGGTATTTCCACATGAACTTGAGGGTTTATCAAAACAGGAAATTTCCCAGGGGAAATCAGATTTAGATGGAATAATTGATTTATTTTAAATTTTTGATTCTTCAAAACTATTAAAACAATTCAATTTCGACAGAATCCTGCTGATCAATCATAGTGCCTCGCTCAAGAGACTGTTGGTAGGCTGGTTCCAGCTGAATCAGTAAATTAATAACTTCATTACTCGCCTTTTCCATATCATTCAGGGCTTCAAGCGTGAGGTCTTGCTGGTCTTCTTTACATGCTTGAATAGCACGTACTCCGGCTTCATGGACTCTTTGGTGAGGTGCTTCAAGTTTCTTAAATCCAGTTTCTTTGCTGACAAGCTCAAATCCCTGTCCTTCGTAATACCACTTCCCCAGTCGACAATAATGATGGCTGGTAAAATCTTCTACCCCTTTCTCTGATATTTTGCTGACAACCTTAAAAATCTCCATTTTATAGAGCAAGTGGTCAATAATAACAGTATCAATAAAGCTACTGCCTGTTTTATTGGAGATCACTTTGGTCATGTCACCCGAAAGGCAACTGACTTCTGCGATTATCGTTTTTACAGTACTCACTGAGCTATCAATTTTTTCAGCAACTTCCGAGAGCGACGTGTAACTTCTTTTAGCCGTCTGCGAAAAATCATTGATACGATTGACTAACTCAGATATTTGGTCGGTATTTTCTGCTGCTCGGGCAGCAAGACTTCTCACTTCGTCCGCTACAACCGCAAATCCCCTGCCATGCTCGCCCGCGCGGGCTGCTTCTATCGCCGCATTCAATGCGAGTAGATTTGTTTGCTCTGAAACGCTATTGATCATAGACGTAAACTGACTAATCTCCTGAACTACGGAATCAAGTTGATTAATCTGCTCCTGACTGTGGGACGTGATACCTGTTAACTTTGTACTGCCTTGAGCAATTTGCGCCAACATAATTTCACCTTGCTGAAATAAGCGTGAGGCTTCATTCAGTTTTCCTTTTTGTTGGTGTAAATGTTCAGTTGATTCCGCCATCTTGTTACGTACAGAATCTAATGCTGTAGCTTGTCCCAAATGAAGAGTGGCGTGTTCAGTATTTCTACCCTTACAAGCTATAGCATCGTCCTGCAACTGTTGTACGGTCTGATTTTTTATCATATCAGCCTGTTCACACTGATCCAGGGACTTCGCAAGTTGAAGTTCAAGATCTGCAATTCTTTGCTGGTAGGCTTTTTCTTTTTTTCTAAATAAGTACATTATCGGCTCTAATTTCTAATAAATTAATTTTATTTGATTATTAAATATTATTATAGACTATCGATTACATAATTTTAGAAATTTTTCAGTGCATAAAAAGTATCACTTTGAAATGACTTGATTATGTCGCATCTTTTCACTTAAATAAATTCCTGGTCACCAGAGTTGGTGATTGGCAGGGGTCAAACATAAAGACCACTACGGGAAAATACGATCAATCAAGTTCGACACTGTCCGTAATATCAAATTCCAGCTATTAAACTTTATCCTAGATTAATCAGTTGGACACCGCAAAGTGTGCCTCTGGGAGTGCAGCTGGCGTAACAAAAAAGGAGAGAATGGCAGGCCCTTCATGAGTTTTTTTGTATAGTCAGATGTGCTCCCAGAGGCACACTTTGCGATGTAGCATCACTCACTGAATGGGTGAACTGCGGCACAGTTAAAAAAGATAATGATTTCATGTGGTTATTGATTAAATATAGCGGTCAACTGAGTAATCTAGGTTTATGATTGATAGTAACTTTTAAACCATTCAGCAAACTTCTGTACCCCTTCTTCAATAGAAGTTTCCGGTTTGTAATCAAAATCCTGTACCAGATCACTCACATCGGCATAAGTATCGGGGACATCGCCTGGCTGGAGCGGTAGCAGTTCTTTTTCTGCAACTTTGCCCAGCGCACTTTCGAGAGCCGCTATATAAGCTTTCAATTCCACAGGTTTGTTATTGCCAATATTGTAAATTCTCCAGGGCGCATAGCTGGTTCCCGAATCTGGGTCATCGCCACTCCAGTTTGGGTCTGGCTGTGCAGGTTTATCAACTACTCTGGTTACGCCTTCTATGATGTCATCGATAAAGGTGAAATCGCGTCGATGATTACCATAATTATAGAGCTGGATTGGTTTATTGTGAGTGATTGCCTGGGCAAATTTCTGCAACGCCATATCCGGCCTGTCCCACGGGCCATAAACTGTAAAAAAACGCAATCCCGTGGTAGGAATATTATACAAATGGCTATAGGCATGAGCCATTAACTCATTGGCCTTTTTAGTCGCTGCATACAAACTCACGGGATGATTGACATTGTCATGCACAGAAAAGGGCATTTTGGTGTTGCTACCATAAACAGAACTGGAAGAAGCATAAACAAGATGTTCAACATCATTATGCCGGCAACCTTCCAGAATATTGGCAAAACCCACTAAATTGGTATCAATATAGGCCAGAGGATTTTCTATTGAATATCGGACTCCCGCCTGCGCAGCCAGATTAATGACACGCTCTGGTCTGTGTTGCCTGAATAAATCAGCTATGCCTGCTTTATTTTCCAATGAGAGCCGAATGTGAGTATAGTTTGAATGTGATTCATGACTGGTTAATCTGGCCTCCTTCAAAGCCGGATCATAATAATCATTGTGGTTATCAACGCCAACAACTGTGTCACCACGATCTAAAAGTCGAATAGCTAATGCAGAGCCGATAAAACCTGCTGCTCCCGTGACTAATACTTTCATTATTTTATTCCTTAAATTTTTGCTAAATACTTACAGAGTATAATTAAGGGTCATTTGCAATTTGTACTCCTTCAATGAGATAACTCAGGATGCCTGTATTTCGTCTCGCTCAAATTAAGGATACAGTCTAGGATAGATTGCCTGGCCTGAATCACTGATGTAGACTTGGAGGGCATCGATTAATCTGGAAGTTACATTTTACCAGTAATAATACCAGGCACAAATTCACTTTTAATAATAACTATGCTTTTTAATTTCTTGTTTTGACCTTATTTACATCTTACTGGTTGTAGCTAAATGGCTACGACTCAGGTAAAACCACTACTATCCATCCGCGATCTTGTGATCGACTTTGATGTGCATGGCGCTACGGTTAATGCCGTTCGAGGTGTGTCTTTCGATATCTACCCTGGGACATCAGTTGCGCTGGTCGGCGAGTCAGGTTCTGGAAAATCAGTCATCGCCCGCACAATTATGGGTTTGCTCTCCAACAATGGCCGAATTAATGGTGGCCAAATATTACTTAACCAGCCCAATAAACACGCTGAGATCGACATTGCTGCTGAGGATATGGACGGTAAAGTCATGCAGTCTATTCGGGGCGGAATCATATCCATGATTTTTCAGGAACCGATGGTGTCCCTGTCACCGCTGCACACTATCGGTGATCAGGTCAGCGAAGCGCTGATGATTCACCGTGATGTCAGCCACAAAGAAGGCAACCAACTTACTCAGGATATGTTGCAACTGGTTGGATTTCGAAATAGTAAAGATATGATGCGCGCCTACCCTTTTGAATTATCTGGTGGCATGCGCCAACGCGCGATGATCGCTATGGCGCTGGTCTGCCGCCCGGCATTATTAATTGCGGACGAACCAACCACTGCACTCGATGTCACTATTCAGGCTCAAATACTGGAACTGATCGCCTCACTACAGCAACAACTCAATATGGCAGTACTGATGATTACTCACGATTTGGGCGTAGTCGCCAATGTCGCCAAACATGTTGTGGTGTTATATCAGGGACAGGTAATGGAACGAGGATCTGTCGAACAAATTATCCGCAGCTCAGAACACCCTTATACTCAGGCATTGCTGGCTGCCGTGCCGCGATTTGACATGGGACCAGATGAACGTCTGACGCCGATACGAGAAATTAAACCTAAAATCGGTTCGATGTTGAAACAAAAAACTTCGGATACACACAGTAACGCAGATATTCTAACGGTCGAAAATGTCAGCAAAACATTTTCCCTTCGCAGTAACGATTGGTCATTTAAAACCAGGACACGTACCATAAAAGCAGTAGATGATGTTTCCTTTACCTTGCGCAGGGGGGAATGTCTGGGACTGGTTGGTGAAAGTGGCAGCGGTAAAACTACGCTGGCCAAAATGGTCGCACAAGCTTACAACCCGGACCAGGGAGATATAAATTTCTACTCTCGCGATCAGGTTTATAAGGTCAACGTGCTGGATGAACATCAACTCCAGGACTATCGACGCCGCGCCCAGTATATCTTTCAGGATCCGGTAGGCTCGCTCAATCCCCGCATGACAATTTTCGATATCATACGAGAACCTCTGCTTATCCATCGAGTTGGAAATCGCGACCAGCAAAATGAAATGGTTAAAGAGTTGATGGAACTGGTTGGACTTGATACACGTTTTCTGCGACGTTATCCGCACAGTTTTTCTGGCGGCCAAAGACAACGTATTGGCATCGCACGAGCACTGGCGTTACAACCTGAAATGCTAATTTGTGATGAACCTGTTTCAGCGCTTGATGTATCGATCCAGGCACAGATTTTGAATCTGTTGCGAGATCTACGGACTGAATTGAACCTGAGCTATCTGTTTATTTCTCATAACCTTGCTGTTATCGATTATATTGCTGATCGAGTGGCCGTGATGCTTGGCGGCAGGCTGGTAGAAATTGCAGACCGGCATACTTTGTTTACTCAACCAAAACATCCCTACACACAATCGCTGCTTGGCGCGATTCCTTTTGCTGATCTCGACCATCCGCTGGACTTTGCGGCTGTACAGTCCAACCAGGATATTTCAACCTGGGATCCCATATTCCATGAACGCCCCAATGCTAATATGCAGCTGGTCGAAGTTGCACCTGACCACTGGGTAAGAATGCAACAAACTCAGCAAAATTACGCATGATAAATAGATATTTACTCAGCCTGATTCTACTGATTTTAAACCTGAGTTCTTTTTGCCAGGCCGCTGGCATCGAACCGCCATCACTCAGGGAAAAAGTAGCTACCGGCGAACTTGACGCCATGCAAGATCGCTTACCGCTGGAACCACTGATCAGTTTGAATACCGATGAAAATGCTCGCTACGGTGGCACCATGCACCTGTTATTTGGCAAGTCCAAAGATATTCGCCAGATGATTGTCTACGGCTATTCGCGCCTGGTTGGATACGATCTGAGTCTCGCGCTTAAACCAGATATATTGAAACAATTCACGGTTGAAGAAGGGCGAATATTCACCTTCCATCTGCGCAAGGGTCATCGTTGGTCAGATGGACAGCCATTTACTTCTGAAGCTTTTCGTTACTATTGGCAAGACATGGCCAACAACAAAGACCTCTCA
>Ga0256847_1000742_pt1 | contig 19168 bp, 16 predicted proteins | sample TeddybearmetaG_FD_189099 | JGI IMG/M metagenome (GOLD analysis project Ga0256847, IMG submission 189099) | Hydrothermal vent microbial communities from East Pacific Rise, Pacific Ocean - Teddybear | ecosystem: Environmental > Aquatic > Marine > Hydrothermal vents | place: Pacific Ocean: East... | reverse complement strand
CAATAAGCCTCTGATCAACACCCTCGTATCTTCCCGAGAGCAAAACTAAATGTTTCTTTTGGCTTAATTGCTTGGCCATTTGATGATCAAGCTTTTTGCCTTGAGGAGATAAATAAATGACTTTTATGTCATCTTTTGCACAAGTATGCATTGCCTTGGCTTGATTTATCGCCTTTTCCAGCGGTTCGACTTTCATTAACATTCCGGGACCACCACCATAAGGTCGGTCATCAACGGTTCGGTGTCGATCGCTGGTAAATTCTCTTGGATTAATACAGTCCAGATGAATTAGTTTGCTTTTTATCGCTCTTCCAATTACGCCATAATACCTAACCGCGTCAAACATCTCCGGAAATAGCGTAATCGCGCTAAATTGCAATCCCTGCTCCAAATCGCGCGATGCATTTTTAATTGGCTGTTGAGACGAATCAGTCGAACTTTTCATCCCAATCTTCCCAGTCGACCTGGATTAAACCTTTTTCTAAATCGACTTTTTTAATCACACTATCCATCAGATAGGGGATCAACAATTCGGTTTCTTTACTAGCCTCGGCTCTTTTTGCCGCCAGCGTAACCACCATCACATCATTTGCGCCGGTGGCGATCATTTCTTTTACCAATCCAAGTTCTTCACCATCGCAATTGATAATCTTAAGTCCTTTTAGCTCGCGCCAGTAGAACTCATTTTCCTCTAATTTCTTTAGTTGTTGGCCTTTAATGGCGACATCACAACCAATTAATGCATGGGCTTTGTCACGACAATCAATACCTTTCAATTGTGCGACAATGGTTTTGCCCTGCTTTCGCCCCTTGATAAATGAAAAAGATTGCCATACAGCTTTACCTGCTTCAGTGGTTTTATCTTTCACCAACCATGGGTCGTAGCTTAAAATATTTTCTCTTGGCTCTGTATTGGAAAAAACTTTCACCCATCCATGTACACCAAAAACTCCGGAAACTTGGCCGATAACAATCGGATCATTTGCCAGAGTTGAATCTTTCATTGCAATTAAAGACCTTTATAAATAAAGGAGGACTATGCCGCTGCTTTATGATCTTTAATCAGCTTTTTGACTCGGTCACTCATCTGTGCGCCTAGTCCAATCCAATGGTCGACACGTGCGTTATCAACACGAAGACGTTCTTCTTGACCTGTTGCAACAGGGTTAAAGAAACCGACACGCTCAATGAATCGACCATCTCGTGCATTTCTTTTATCAGTAACGACCATATGATAAAACGGACGCTTTTTTGAGCCACCACGGGCTAAACGAATGGTAACCATGCGTTATATTTCCTCTAAATTTTTCTCTCAGACCACAAGGGACGCGCATTCTATCGCTAAACGCACCAATTGAAAACCTTTTTTATCTGTATTTTCACTGTTTTTAAGTGGTTTTTGACTAGATTTAAATATTTTACCCCTGCTCACCCGCTAAAGTCCGGGCTTTGTTTGATTGGATGTCTAATTCAGGGATGAATTAGCCAAGCCTACAAGGACGTATTTACCGCGTTCCAATCAAACAAAGATCGGACTTTTCACATTGGCGGCATTCCACCCGATCCCATCATTCCCTGCATACCGCGCATCATTTTCATCATGCCTCCCTTTCCTTTCATCTTTTTCATCATTTTTTGCATTTGTTTAAATTGCTTAAGCATTCGATTAACATCTTGGATCTCCGTGCCTGATCCCATTGCTATGCGTCTCTTCCTCGATCCTTTTATCACCTCCGGAAAAGCCTTCTCTTTCGGAGTCATTGAATTAATTATGGCTTCCATTCGGATCGTCACCTTATCATTCATTTGATCTTTTGCCGCTTGTGGAATATTCCCCAGCCCCGGCAGTTTATCCATCATACTGGTTAGCCCACCCATACTTTTCATCTGTACTAGTTGCTCGCGAAAATCTTCAAGATCAAAGCCTTTGCCTTTCATCACTTTTTTGGCGAGTTTTTCAGCTTTCTTCTTGTCAACTTTTCGTTCGACTTCTTCAATTAGAGATAGCACATCCCCCATGCCAAGTATTCGTTGAGCTATTCGATCGGGATGGAAAGGCTCTAATGCATCTAGTTTCTCTCCCATACCTATAAATTTAATTGGCTTACCCGTGATGCTACGAATAGATAATGCCGCTCCGCCACGTGCATCGCCATCAGCCTTGGTCAGGATCACACCACTCAATGCCAACGCCTGATCAAACGCTTTTGCCGTATTGGCAGCATCTTGTCCGGTCATGCTATCTACAACAAATAGCGTTTCAACTGGATCAACCGCCTTATGCAATGCTTTGATCTCTTCCATCATTACATCATCAACCGCAAGACGACCCGCTGTATCAATAATTAAAACGTCTGCAAAGTCCTTTTTCGCCTGTTTAATCGCGGCCTTTACGATATCAATCGGTTTCTGATCGGCGCTACTGGGAAAAAAAGACGCGCCTACTTCTTCGGTCACTTTTTGTAGCTGCTCGATTGCCGCTGGACGATATATGTCAGCACTTACTAACATTACAGACTTCTTTTCACGCTCCATTAGGTATTTTGCGAGCTTAGCGGCGGAAGTTGTTTTGCCTGCTCCCTGCAACCCGGCCAAAAGCACAACTGCTGGCGGTTTGGCTTTAAGATCTAAAGTTTCATTAGCTGCGCCCATTGCGGCAACCATTTCACTCTGAACGACTTTAATGAATGCCTGACCTGGAGAGAGACTAGACTTAACCTCTTTTCCTAGGGCTCTATATTTTACTTTGGTAACAAACTCCTTCACTACAGGCAGAGCAACATCTGCTTCTAGCAAAGCCATTCTCACCTGTCGAAGCGTAGTTTGAATATTCTCTTCCGTTATCCGACCTTTACCACTGATCTTCTTGAATACTTTATTTAAACGATCGCTTAAGCTATCAAACATGTCCCGATTCACCAATTTTAAGGCTGCCCCTAAAGTCTTGTTTAGAAGGAAGTCTCATCTATTAAAAAAAGATCTATACCCATAGTCAATGAAGATGGGTATATAAAAATCTGGGCGCTATTATAGCGTCATCCCCTCATTGATTGAAATTATTCTTGGTCCAAATCCTCAACTTGTTAAGTTCCCGGACAAATCAGTAGAACGTAGAGCTTTGCGCTCGACCGACTTTTCTAGGATAATGGACTTCCCTATCCAGATAAGCCTTTGAGAAAACTTTGGATCTTTTTGTATTAGAAATATTAGGGTTTGGACTTTATGCCAGTATTTTAGTCTATGTATGGCGGCAATTATCCAACTCATCTGCAATCAGCAATATCTTGCCAACGGTTTTACTGGTCGCTATTTGCTTGCATGGCTATATTTCCTACCTGAACATTGACGGTGGTGCAGGCCATGATTTTGGCTTGTTTAATATATTTGCGATGACAACTTGGTTGTCGATGATCATCGTTTATTGGAATCTCTTAAAACACCAATCTCATGCGCTGTTGCTAATATCATTACCCATCGCAGCGGTTAGTTTGTTGGAAGTCGCAATCTTTGATGGCATGGCATCGATAGAAATCTCCAGCCAAAAAACGGATATTTGGCATATTTTACTAGGGATTTTATCCATGAGTATTTTAATGCTGGCAGCAATGCAGTCTCTGTTGGTGCTTTACGTTGATAATGGTTTACGACATCACCCGGCCACTATTCACGCTTGGTTAGGTCCGTTACAAAGCCTGGAAAGGTATTTAATTCAATTGCTGATCATTGGCTTTCTGTTTATGTCGGTTTCGCTGTTATTGGCGCTTAGTTTTTCTAATGATTCGATTGATGCACAGCCTTTACATAAAATCTTGCTGACGATCTTGTCGTGGGTTATTTTAGCGACACTGCTTTTTGGGCATTTCAGACGTGGTTGGAGAGGCGTTTTTGCAGCAAAACTTACTCTAGTTGGCGTATTTTTATTACTTCTTGGCTATTTCGGTAGTAAACTAGTTCTCGAATTTATTCTATAAATCATTTAGTTAGAGATCCTTGCATTGGAATCCATTTCAATATTCAGTCTATCCGTCATCTTGGTTATCCTTATTATCTTGTCAGGATTTTTCTCTAGCGCTGAAACCAGCTTAATGTCGCTAAACCGCTATCGACTAAAGAACTTAGTAAAAAACAAACATCGTGGAGCGAGACTCACTCAAAAGTTACTCTCTAGGCCGGATCGGCTAATTGGATTGATCTTGATTGGCAATAATTTTGTGAATATATTAGCCGCCGCCATTGCCAGTATTATTTGTGTCCGTATCTGGGGTGATATCGGTATAGCTATTGCCACTGGTTCATTGACACTCATTATCTTAGTGTTTGCAGAAATCACACCTAAAACGTTAGCAGCACTACATCCGGAAAAAATAGCCTTTCCAGCTTCCTACATCTTGACACCTTTGTATAAGATTTTTTATCCCTTGGTATGGCTGGTTATCGGATTAACCAATGGTTTGTTAAAGGTTTTTGGGGTGAACACTGACCAAGCAAGAGATGAGCGCATTAGTTCCGACGAACTTAAGATTATCGTTAACGATGCGGGAGCTCTGATCCCAAAAACTCATCAAGACATGTTGTTGAGTATCTTGGACTTAGAAAAAGTGACGGTTGAGGATATTATGATCCCCCGATCTGAAATAACCGGGATTGATATTGACGGTGACTTTGACCAAGTTATCAATCAATTAAAGGGGGCTAATCATACCCGTATGCCGGTGTTTAAAGGAGAAATTGACAAATTTTTCGGTTTTTTACACGCTCGCCAAATCGTTAAGTTGGTCACCCTGCCGGAAGATAAATTAACCATTGATGCCATTTTGGACAGCGTAGCAGTAACCAATTTCGTACCGGAAACAACCCCTTTAAATACCCAATTGTTGAATTTCCAAAAAACTAGATCTCGAGTTAATCTAGTAGTGGATGAGTACGGCGATATACAAGGTTTAGTAACAATCGAGGATATTCTTGAGGAAATAGTGGGTGAATTCACCACTGATTTTGCTGCCACCAGCAAGGATATTCAAATTGAGAAGAACGGTAGCATAATTATTGATGGCAGTACTACTATTCGCGAAATCAACCGTGCACTCAAATGGGAGCTGCCTATTTCTGGCCCTAAAACCTTAAATGGTATTATTGTGGAACATATGGAAACCATTCCGCAAGCTGGCACAGGGCTACGATTGTCAGGTTATCCGATGGAGATTTTGCAAATACAATCTAATATGATTAAAAGTGTAAGAATATGGCCGGAGCTGTACCAAACTCCATATTCTTCGAGCGAATAAATTGAACCTATCAAGAGCAAAACGAAACCTTTTGCGGCTTGAATGGTCTAATCTCATTGAGCATTCTCAAGTTTGATCGACCAATAGTCGAGTTTTATCGACCACTTACGCTAGATAGAGTAAATTTTGACCATTTTTTTACTCTCACGCTTTGAATATACTATAATTAGTGATATTGTCGCCAATATAACCTTAAGTCAGCCTTTTGATTTGGCGAACCATTTGAACTTTCACGGAGATGAGTGATGACCAACAAAGTTTCTCACTTTAAATATAGAAATGATGAAGATAGTAATGGATTTTACGATCGGAGTGGTCGCTTTTTCTGTCGCAAAGGAAGTTGGTTTTTCAAAACTCGAGAAGCTATTGACTACGGACCCTATCAAAATCGTGTGGAATGTCGTTACGCCTACAATGAATTTATTGATGTGGTCGCAGATAACCAAGCCTTTTCCGGCGAATCGTTTGACTATCAAGATATAACATCTAATTGGCGACCGCCAAAGATTAATTTCAGTTAACTCATTTCTCTACGAGTAATAATCGACTAAATCGAAGTAGCCAGGTCATTGGCTTATTTGATCAATACCAAATTGATACAAAAAATCGTGTGACTATCGCATTGAACGAGTATAAAGGTTCTTCGCCGGGCGTACTGACTTCTCTGATGTCTCTAAAGTCTTCGAAATCAAATTGAATATAGTCGACCGCCAAGTTAACGCTAAATCGATCAAATGGCCCCCAATCATGCATTTCTCGTTCATAGCTTACCGCTAGGCCAGCACTATCATTACTGAAAGTACTCATTTCTTTATCTCGAGCCAAGAAATTTTGAGCATCGATTCTTGAGAACAAATCACTATAGAAATTGGCGCTCGTTTGTTCGTAGTGCCGGATTTTTACATCAAAAATCCAATTATCGCCATAGGGATGGGTGTAGGATATTTCAGCATTTTTAGCCTCAATCCCCCACGTATCAGTGAAGTATCTTGCTTCCGCTTTTATTGCCGCCCGATAAGGCAGGTAATACATTCCTCGCACCGCAATCGCATCGCTAGTTCTGGTTTCTGGATATAGCTCAGATTGAAAACTGTAACCGAGAGCGGTTGTCGGGTCGATATAACGCACTGAACGATAGGGATTATTTAGAAATCCAGTATCCGTAATTGTTTCCCAACTTAAGCCAATTAAACTATTTTTGGTTAGTACTTGTGAAAGACCCACACGGTACTGTTTGCGAGTTGCCTTTTCACTAAAGTCTTCCTCTTCTCTCTTGCCCACAACGTCCCAACCTTGCGAATAACCGGCAGTTAACGTGGTTAGATCGCCAAAGAAATCTTGGGAATAATTAAAACTTGCGGTTTTAGCAGAGTAGTCACTTTCATCACTTTGCCCGTAATTAAAACTTAACACTGTCTTGTCTCGTAAGTACTCCACACTAAAAGAGCTTTCTATACGTTGTTCCTTGTAAGCACTTGCAGTGGTTACAACATCAATTGAAGCACTACTCACATTATCTACATAGTAGTTGGCTGAAATAGAAACTGTATCCATAATGGATTTTCTGACCAAAATGGATGGCCCATCAATCACTACGCCACCGCCGTCAAATCGATGATATAACACATCGGCTCTATCTTCAGGTAAAACTGCTGCGGACAGCATGCCATGAATCAGATTGGTAATGACAAGCGCACCAATTAAAAGAGGCTTCGACCAGCTAGTTACAACCACAACCACCTCCTGCACTTCCTTCTGCACCGCGCGCCATTTCGCGCGCCTGACGCACATGGTGTAAATAATTGTCGGAAACCGGATCACGACCAAAAAAGGTAATTGGATCAGCAAGATTTTGCCTTTCATAAGGCTTAACCCAAGGTTCGATACTGGAACATGCAGTCATGCCTACGCAGAACAATAACGAGAGTGATAATTTAAGAATTTTTGTGAGCATTTGAAAGCCGTCTCTACTCTCTTAACAAACTTTTGATTTGTGATTTGTAGTCATCTTCATAGCCGGATTTATAACCTTGATGAAGAAACCGTACTTTGCCATCCTTGTCGATAATGACAGTGCTAGGCATAGCTTGAACGCCATATTGACTGCTAACATCACCCTTTGGATCATATAAAACAGGAAATGCCACCGGAGTGTCTTTTAAGTAACCAATTGCTTTACTCGACTTAGCGTCAAGATTCACTCCAAGCACGGTAAAACCGAGTGATTTATAACGATTGTTTATCTCATCTAAAATGGGCATTTCCTGCCGACAAGGTCCACACCACGAAGCCCAAAAATTTAGTAAAACCACTTGCCCTCTAAAATCGGACAATCGAACGTTCTTGCCGTCTTTACTTTTTAAGGTGAAATCCGGTGCGGTATTTTTTGCGGCAAAACTAGTCGCACCGCCAAAAGAAAGAAACATCACTATTACAAGAAGATTGAGCTTACGGAACAAATTCATAGAGTTAGACCTTCAGGTTAAATTAGTTAAAAAGATCCGCACGCGCCTTAACTGGCAAATGTGAAACTCTTAAAGTTAAATTATAGACAACACCTAGAAAAATATTGTGAAACTGGTCGAAAATTCGAGATCATTTGCAGTTTTAGCACTGCCCAATAATTCAATATCGTAAAAAGAGTCTCTTAAAGTTAGGTGCCAAGCAAACCAATCAGTAAATAAAACTCGATATCCAGCGCCGACCATGATGGTAGAGCGTTGTTCACCGGCGAAATCTGTGCTTCCTAGTCCAGTCAAAAAATACATTGAAGTAGAAAACGCTAACTGATCGCCAACAAATCCTTCCCCGGGTAAAAAATTAAAACCTAAGGCAACGTTAAAGTAGGAATACTCTCGTTGCTTATCAGTCAATAGAACAATGTTACCGTTCAGTCTCTCAAAACTAGAAAGCCCTGCAGTTGCTTGTGCATAAGATGATTCAATGAAAAAATCTTCGGTAACGTGATAGGCAACGCGCGCGCCAATGATCTCGGTCGAGCCAAAATCTTCAATGCTGATAATGCCGTAAAATGCGCCTATTTCCCAGTTCTCGGTATTAATAGCCTCTCGTTCGACTTCTCGGCGCTCTACTTTGGGATCGAATATACTGCCCACATCGTCGTCGGCAGTTTGATCAGAATCAGGCTCTGCAGCCATCACCTGATTGCTCATTATTAAACCAATCGCAAGAAAAAACATGCTAAACATGCGGCTAATTTTTAGAAAAATACGCTGAATCCTAATTTCCATTCGTCCACTTCGTCGTTGTCATTTCTACTTGTTAAAATTGTGTGTCTTACGTATTCCGCCCGGATAAAAAATTGGCGAAAGACATAAATTTTTACACCCGCTCCTACATTTAATACTTGATCGGTTCTATCTTCAGTTTGCACCAAGGTAGTAAATGGTTCAGTTTGAATAACGCCCGCACCAATTCTATAAAAAGGGCTTATTCGCCATTCAGGGAACACCTGATGGACAATACTTACGTTCGCTATTCGAATTTCCGACACGTTGCCTAGTGCTTGTTTAACCGAAAGTTCCGCGGTCAAATTTTCAGTAAAATTCCATCCCCCATAAAGGGTTAAAGCAGTGGCACCACCAAAATCTCCACCTAAAACGCCTGCTTCAAAACGGCGTTTTGTAAAATCTTTTTGTTTCATGCTACCGGCGTCAAAACTAGTCTCGCCGTATAAAGTTCTTTCCATTTTGTCTTCATGAACCCAACCTTCATGCCCTTTTATTGTACGAACTTTAAACCATTGGGTTTTCTTTTTAATCAAACTGATTTGTTGACCCTTTTCCACCACGTGGAATACAGGATAACCACGACCTGGCCCCGTATGAAACTCTATGAATGCTTCAGCGATAGTTACTTTTTGATATTCATCAGTGTCTTCTGCTTTCGCTTGGTTGACACTCAATAATAATATTAAAATACAGCAAACTATGTTGATCGATATAAAACTGACCGATATAAATTTTGGATTTCTCAAATTTACGATTCTTCTTAAACTTGTTTATATGGGAACTGCCAAATTCATTATAAATACTTATTTCCGGCAAGTTCCAGCTTTTTAGTTAAATTAATTTTGTGGAACATCAAACGGATTGTTGTAATACTGCCCGCCAATATCCAACCACTCTGATATCAATTTTAGTTCCGCTCCACTCAATCGACCTGCATGTGTTCCACCAGCTGCAAATAAATTAAAAAACCGAGCACTAGTGTTCGCTGAACTCACTCTCATCGATGCTCCAATTCCAAGCGTCTGTGTCACTGGTATTGGATCACCGTTGGCATCAAGGATTAAATTACCATCAATATCAACTTCAAAAACGGGATTACCATTTGCATCAAGCACTGGGACTAATTCATCAATTAGAGCACCATTGACAAGTTCCTGTTGGTTATCACCAAACATCAATTCTCTATACGAAATAATATGATCTGGCTCATCCGCTGAAACGCCGTCAAGCAATTCTAACTGTCCATCAGGAATCATTGCCACGCCCATGTCATCAACAACATTGTGACATAGGATACAGGTATTATCAGTAACCAGATTACCCATCCCATCAAAAACTTGTCGGGTTACTTCCCAAACCGGTTGTATCTCATCAACATAGTTAATAGAAATTCGGCACTGCGCCGACCAATTTGTCTGACATCCTGCACTTGTAGGGACAGGTGAGGTCATATCCGAATAGTTAAAATCAATATCAGGATTTACCGCACTTAAATTTGGGTCTGTCCAAATATCAGTATAGTTGATGTTTACCGAAAGAGACTGAAAACCGTTAATTCGGTTATTTAATTCTGCCATCGTTTCCCCTGCGTCTGCAAATAATGCAGGATTGGTATTAGGGAAAGGAACGCCGGTGGTGGGAGCTCCCAAATTTGGCGAATCGGGCTCCGCCGAATAACGTCCATGAGGCAGTTCACTATTACCGGAATGACAACCGTGGCACTGTTTAACTTCTCCTGCTTTTACGGTCATCCAATTCTGATGTCTTTGGCTAATTCGCCGGCCGTTTGCGTCGAGAATACTGATAGCAAAAGCGACATTAGCGGGCACCTTAAACATAGCAGAGCCGTCAGGTTCTACCATGGCGTAACCCAATATATCGCGCATTAATTGCGCCTGACTGCGCCCGAATGCTGTGTTGTCTAACTCAACCAGATCCTCATCTGGTAGGGAAACCGCTTTAACAATTCGAATAAATCGTGCTGGTCGGTTAGCTGCCGGTGTTTGCACAGGATCGGCAAGTGTAGCAATACCCGTTGGGCTAGTGTCGATTCCATCAAAATCATAAACACTTTCAATATGCACGACACCCACATTTTCACTGACTAACGTCTGATCTGCAGTGGGCCCGCTATCTTGTATTATTGTTCCACGGTCACGCGGAGACATAGCAACTATTTCATTAGCAACAATACCCTCAACCCCAATAACAATCGGCAGCTGAGTACCTTCAGCTGGATCAAAACTCCAAATTCCATATAACGGCTGTGCTTCAGTAGCGCCTGGTAGCGCTAATGCGTCTTCTGAGCAAGGTACAATTATGGGATCCCCGGCGGCATTAACATCATCTAATCGGCACGGCGTCCAACTCACTAAAAACCGGCCGGATCCATCAAATAGCGGATAAACATTAGAATATCTACCGCCCACCGATGGATCATCATCGGTACGCACATCAAAAGGAGTCGCACTAATCTGCGCAGGTCCAGTGGTTCCTGTACCTGGAGTAGTTGTTTGATTATTTTCGGTGAAATTTTCCCAATCGATAAAAACCAATTCACCGCCCAGACGATCTGAAACCGCTGGTCGCGTTTTCACAATAATTCTACCGTCAGGCCCTTGTCTTGGTTGCATAAATTCGATTATAGAGCCGTCCGTACCAGTATCGTGAGAGTGAAGTCCATATAAAAATTCCAGCTCCGTTCCATCAGGATTAATCTGGTATAAACTTATCTGGTCGTTACCGCCAGCGTTATCCCAACGACTAAAAACGATTTTTCCATTAGTCAAAACACTCGGGGATAAATCGTGACTTTGATTGAAAGTAATTTGAGTAACATCCGTACCATCAGAATTCATCACGTGTAATGCTAGCGTTGGCACGTTTTGATCTTCATCAAACGCGTCAAATTGCGGCTTGCCTTCATCGAGCAAAATCGCTTTAGCTAGACGTTGCCTAGTTGAAGTAAATACTATTCTGTCATCAGGTAGATAATGCGGAGAGATATCCTGTCCTTCTGCTGCAGCAATATCGGAGGCAATGATTCTTCGTATGGATTTAGTAGTGTCGTCATATTCCCAGATATTCCAGGTCGGTTGATCTTCATCGTCAGCACCGTCTATTTCAGGAGCACGCATAGCGAACACTAATTTAGTGCCGTCAAATGAAGTGTCTACATCTTTAACGTCATATGGTGATAATGGTTCGAATATTCCTTCCGTAATATTTGTTTCGGCAGCACTCGGCGTTGCTCGATCTCTTATATATAGAGCTGCTCCAGGAAAGAAATTAACGGGTTCTCTTAAAGTAATAGAAGCCGGTTGTTCAACATCGTTGTTATCAAGTTCCGTAGGTATGGAACGTTTAACATAGGCTATAGGAAAATCGACCACCACTGGATCGGCATCTTGACCCGAACCATTAACGCCTGCGCCCCCACCGGTACAACTCATGATAAACACAGTTGCAACCAAACTAAGGAAAGATCTTAGTACCACTTGTATTAAACCACTGTTTACCGATTGTTTACTCATATTAAACCCATTTCGTTTGCTAATTAGCCCATTAGCTCCCTCTGCAGTCCTTATAAATACTGGTGTTAGCGTAATTCTTTACCACTAACCCAAAACTACTGATTAAGAAAATACTACTCCTGCCGATAGTGTTACAAAGGAAAGTATAGATGCTATAGGGCGTGTTTGGTTCATTATTCAGCAAACTTTAATTGTTTTCTGTGCGAACCATCACGAAAAATCAATGTGATATGGACTACAGTTAGTTCGACAATAGGGAATCTGTGCGTGTTTTGGAGCTAAACATTTTTTATTTATAAGCCAACAACCTATATTTATTGGTCTATTGGTTCATTATTCAAATAATTTCTAAAACTTTGCTCGGATACTTTTAACTACAATTTAAAGGGGTGTTTATTATGGCTAATGCTTTAGTAATAGGGAAAAGACCTTCCAAAGCAATAAAATTTGCGTTGGGAATTGGTCTTTCGTTGTTGTTTGCTCAAGTCAGCCTTGCAGGACCGAGAGAACAAGCAAAAAGAATACATGACAGGCTAGCTGGCGTGCCGCCATCAGCAACTGTGTTAAATGCTATGGAAGCAGATATCGTTGCTGGGAACGACCTTGCCGCTGCATACCGCGCGATGGATAATTCTGCATTTTATTCAGTGACACTAAAGAATTTTGTTACACCGTGGACTAATGAAGCACAAACGGTGTTTGCCCCACTTAACGATTACTCTGCAACCGTCATAGGTATGGTTAGAGATGATATTGATATTCGCGAAATGTTATCTGGCGATATTATATATACAGGCGCTGGAATTTCTCCAGGCTACTCAAACTCCAACAATGCGCATTACCAAGCAATGGAAGATCAAGCGACTGATCTACAGGTCAGTTTGCAACAATCTACCCAATCTAGTGTCACCGGAGTAGAAGCTGGTGCCACCGCTGGTGTTTTAACCACACGAGCTGCAGCAAAAGCTTTCTTAATCGATGGTACCAATCGTGCCCAATTTCGTTTTACTCTAATAAATCATTTATGTGGAGATTTAGAACCTCTCAAGGACATTGCTCGGGCGGCTGATCGTATACGCCAAGATGTAGCCCGTAGCCCCGGCGGAGACAGTCGAATATTCAACAACGATTGTTATGGATGCCATGCAGGCATGGATCCTATGATTCAGGCGTTTGCCTATTATAACTACCAATATGATGTGAACTCTGACCCAGATGCTGAAAATGGACAGATGGTTTATAACGCTGCTGGAACCACTGATCCAGTGACCGGCACCCAAGTGCAAGCAAAATACTTTAACAATAATGCTAACTTTCCGTTCGGTTATGTCACTACTGACGATCGATGGGATAACTACTGGCGAAACGGACAAAATGCCAATGTAGGTTGGGATCAAAGTTTACCCGGCGGAGGTAATGGCGCGAAATCTATGGGTCAAGAACTTGCCCACAGCGCTAAGTTTGCTTCATGCCAGGTCGAGAAAGTTTTTGCGAACGTGTGTTTACGCAAACCAGGAAATGCGGCGGATAGAGCTCAAGTTGATTCTATGATCGCATCGTTAACTAGCAATAGTTATCAGCTAAAGAGAACCTTTGCTGAGTCTGCAGTATATTGCGAGGGTGAGTAAAATGAACAATTCAAATAAAATAAATTCCAATAAGGCATTTTTAAACTTTTCAGTCAACGCCATCGCTGCCCCGGCAATTTTATTGTTGTTAGCAGCCTGTTCAGGCGGCGGCGCAGATGTTGAACAGAACCCTGTTCAAGCACCACCACCATCAAGTAATTATTCAGGACCTGCACCAGGAACAGACGACGTCCAGCTTTTCAAGATCAATGTGTGGGATAATTTATCAGGACAAAATCGTTGTGGTCAATGCCACGGTCTCGATCAGGAACCAGATTTTGTAAACTTAGACGACGTCAATATTGCCTACGCAGAAGCGAATGCAATCGTGGATCTAAATTCTCCGAAAGATTCCAGAATGGTCACAAAAGTAGCAGGCGGCCACAATTGTTGGCTGACTAGTGATTCAGCTTGCGCAGATACTATTACCAGCTACATTACAGCATGGGCGGGAGATTCCTCCGGCAATACCAATGCAATTGAACTGGAAGCACCAACTATCAGAGACCCAGGAGCAAGCAGGACTTTTCCCGCCGACTCAACACTGTTTGGATCAACAATCCATCCATTGTTGACTGCAAATTGTTCCAATTGTCACACAGACACGGCAGCTACACCCGTTGCCCCGTTTTTTGCCAGTTCCGACGTTGACGCTGCTTATGAAGCAGCTAAAGCAAAAATCGACCTTGATACTCCAGCCAATTCACGTTTTGTAATCCGTTTACGAAGTGAGTTTCATAATTGTTGGACTGATTGCGCATCTAATTCAGATGAGATGGAAACAGCCATTGCTAGTTTTGCAGGTCAAATACCACTGACTGAAGTTGACCCTGCGTTACTTATCAGTAAGGCGCTATTTTTAAGTGACGGAATTGTTGCTAGCGGCGGTGGTCGATATGACGCCAATGCCATTGCTGTGTGGAACTTTAAGACGGGTTCTGGAGACACCGCTTTTGATACCAGTGGACTTGAACCCGCTATCAACCTAACACTCAGTGGTAGTTACAACTGGGTTGGTGGTTGGGGTATCCGAATCGTTGATGGCAAGGCGCAAGGAACAACCGCATCAAGTAAGAAATTACATGATTTAATCACTTCAACTGGAGAGTATTCAGTTGAAGCATGGATCGTTCCAGCAAATGTTACTCAGGACGGACCTGCCGGTATTGTGAGTTATTCAGCCGGTACAACGGCGCGAAACTTCACCTTAGGTCAAACACTCTACAACTACAATTTCCTTAATCGTAGTAGTGAGACGGATGTAAATGGCGAAGCCGCAGTATCCACTGCAGATGCAGCCGAAATTTTACAAACCTCTTTACAACACGTGGTACTAACCTTCTCACCGACTGAAGGTCGTAAAGTTTTTGTTAACGGGATTCTAGTTGCTTCCGAAGATGTTGAAACCGGCGGTACGTTAGGTGATTGGAACGATACCTATGCTTTTGTACTCGGAAATGAAGTTTCTAGCGACCGATTGTTCGCAGGTACTTTTAGAATGGTAGCGGTACATAATCGTTCACTGACCCAAGAGCAAATAGTGCAAAACTTTGATGTCGGTGTTGGAGAGAAATTCTTCATGTTATTTAGTATTTCTCACTTAGTCGATTTACCTGATTCGTATGTGATGTATGAAGTCAGTCAATTTGATAGCTACAGTTATCTATTTTCGCAACCGACTTACATCAACCTCAATGGTAGTGCTGTTCCTGATAATATTGATATCGAGAAGATTCGAATTGCCATCAATGGTACTGAAGCCATCACGGGTCAAGCCTACAAGAACCTGCAAGCAAATGTCACCGGTGCTTCATATAGCAGCGAGACAGGCCAGCTTCTTTCTCGACTAGGAACCGTTATTGCACTTGAGAAAGGGCCGGAATCCGATGAGTTTTTCCTAACCTTTGAAAAGATTAACGGACAGGAAAATCCATTTGTTGAACCTCCATCACCTCCGCCACCAACAGCGGTCGATCTGGCGGATCGTCCAACCATTGGAGTCAGAGACTTTGCCGAAATTAATGCAACCATGTCTAACGCCACTGGTATTAGCATGGGTAATGCAGATGTTATGGCAACTTACAATGCGGTGAAGCAGCAGATGCCTACGCTCACGGATATCGATATTTTCGTCTCCTCACAGCAAATGGGTATTACTCAGTTAGCCATCGAATATTGTAACGCACTAGTAGAAGACTCTTCTGCAAGAGCTAGCTATTTTAGCGGTTTTAATTTTGCTGCCGCAGCTAGTACTGCTTTTGACTCTACTGCAAAAAGAGACATTATTTATGATGCGTTAATCAGCAACACGATGGGTACAGGTCTTGCAACTCAGCCCAGTGATGCAGATATTAAATTTGAATTAGGTAGTCTGACAGACAAACTCACCGCTTGTGGTGCTGGTTGTGCTTCAGATAGAACAGAAACCGTAGTCAAAGCTGTATGTGCAGCGACCATTGCAAATGCTGCAATGTTAGTACAATAGGAGTAACGGGATATGAGTATAAAAACTAAAAATTTATCGGTTGATGAACCGTTGCTACACGCGGCGCATAAAAAGCCTGTCACCAGACGGGATTTTATTTCACAGGGAATGATGGCTGGTACTGCTACTATTGCCACACCTTCCTTGTTAGGGCTTTTCGGCGCATCTCAAAAAGCACATGCGGCACTTTCGCCAGATGTTGAGGCTTTAAAAAATGCCTGTGGAATTGCAGTACAGGGAGCCGGCAAAATCCCCTTCATTTGTTTTGATCTGGCTGGTGGTGCCAATATTTCAGGTTCTAACGTGTTGGTTGGAAACAGAGGTGGTCAGCTTGATTTCCTTTCATCAGCAGGTTATAGCAAATTAGGTTTACCTGGAGATATTATTCCGTCTGTTGTCAATGCACAAACCGGGCTTTCAGATTTCATCAATAATGATTATGGATTGTCCTTTCATAGTGATAGCGCGTTTTTGAGAGGCATCCAAGAAAAAACGGATGCGACAACGGCTCAAAATACTGCGGGGGCGGTAATACCGGCGCGATCAGATAATGATTCCGGCAATAATCCCCATAATCCTATGTATGGCATTAATAAAATTGGTGCTGATGGTTCGCTGTTGACTTTAATCGGTTCTCGTAACAGTGATTCTGGCGGAAACTCGATGTCGCCTATGTCGATGATCGACCTGGCCGTTAGACCAACCAAAGTTGACCGCCCAAGCGATGTTACCGGTTTAGTGGATATTGGTGACCTAGTGGGACTACTCAGCCAAGAAGACGCTGTTTCTGTTATGGAATCAGTTTATCGAATATCTGATAAAAAGATGGATAACGTACAGACTAACGTTAGTAGTGACGCTGTTATTAAAGAACTGGTTCGTTGTGGCTATGTAAAGAGCGCAGATTTAGCAGATAGATTCGGTGATCCGAGTACGTTAAATCCTGAGCTAGACACAGATATTGTAGGACCAACGGGTATATTCACTCAAGCAGAATTCGATAGTGACAGTGAATTTAGAAAAACTGCTGCCGTCATGAAGCTAGTTGTTAATGGCTTTGCAGGCGCAGGCACGATTACCATGGGTGGCTACGATTACCACACGGGCGATCGTTCAACCGGTGAAATTAGAGATTTAAGAGCTGGTAGATGTATGGGGGCTTGTCTAGAATATGCAAAACGAGTGGGTGTTCCCATCATGATTTATGTTTTCAGTGACGGATCAGTCGCCAGTAACGGCAGCATTGATGATTCTGTTGATGGTCGCGGCAAAGGCGTTTGGACTGGCGATAACTCATCGACTGCTAGTTCCTTCTTTATGGTTTATAACCCTGACGGTCGAGCTACCTTAATTGGTGGAACGCCAGATGAACAAGCCGTTCATCAACAGATTGGTTATATGAGATCCGATGCTTCTGTAGAAACCGCATCGTCTCCAGCAGCTAATAACCCCAATCTGCTTGTAGAAACTGTATTACTTAACTATATGGCATTACATGGTGAGCAAAATCAATTTGCCAATATGTTCCCAGGTCATGGATTAGGTAATTCTGTCTTGCAGGACAGTTTGACAGCGTTTGAACCAATTGTTAACGGTACTATAAATGGTTAGTCTAGTAATTTAGATCTTCACCCTATCAACAAACCCCTTGGTAAAATAGTCTGCCTATTTCTGGGGGTGTTTTGTTGGTCATCAGCGGCCTAATACCAGCCTTGTACTCCCCAATCCTTAGCCCACTTTTATTGCTTTAATAGTTGCTCCATCGCGTTCGCTATTTCATAATCTCTTAGCGATAAACCGCCTACTTCGTGAGTGATCAAATTTACTTGTACTTTATTATAAGTATTCGACCATTTTGGATGGTGGTTTTATATTATTTTCCAAGGGGAGCTTGTTTGAGAATTTAATTTGTTTAATTTGTCATGGACCTGATTCGAATTATATTTTATGACCATCTAACACTCACTCTTGAATAAATCAGCTAGATTGCTGTTTTTTGCGAGAATCGTTAAGCAGATTATGGAGTTTGATCAGTTTTTAATAGCCCTCTCGAGACTTCTTTCCTAAACTCTTTTTCCACTATCTCAAGGACTCGGGCTTTATATTCGCTGCTAAGCTGATGTATATCTGCCGGCATCTCAATACCATTGGTGATATCTACTCCGATTGAATTCAATCTTTGTCCGGTACTCAGTGAGTAAACGACCCAAGTTGGGGAATGTATATAATTGGCTGTTATTTCCGGTAAGGTTTTGGTCGCGTATCTAATCCCAAAACACTCATTCTGATATTGCTTTCCGTGCGTAGACTCGTTGACATACAAAAGGAGTAACAAAGCAGCTTTGTTGTGGTTCTCCAAGTTTTCCAATTTTTCTTGATGCTGACTTTTAATAAAGGGATAAGATCTCAAACCATTTTGCGTTTTGAATGCTTTGGTGAAAAAAGGTTTTTTAGCTCCAAAGTATTCAAGTGGATTAATTAATTCAACATCAATATTTAATTTTGTAAGTTCTTGGACAAATATATTGTTAAAATATTGACCGACGTCGCCATCATACTGTAGTTTTACTTGTTGAAAAGCCTTTCCGTCCTCATGTTCTGTGTATAGATGGCAAAAGCTATTGGGTACAGCGGTCATAAGTACTATTTTGTTGTAATTCTTAAGTTTCTTCTTGGACCGTTCTAACTCTACATCACTATTTCCTATTTTGACCGTAGGGTGTGCCATGGACCAAAGAGCAGACTCAGATCGCGGTGCAGAATCAAAACCACTGTGTATTTTTTGCTTTGAACAAGCTGATAATAAAATAACCAACACTAACAGTCTGTATCTAGCTAAACTTGAAAATTGAATAAACATCTAATGTATTCTCCCTGTTAGAGAAATCTGTCATTCTAAAAAAGTGCACGTGATCCGGTAAGACACTTTGATATCTGCTAACTAATCACAAACATCAGGCTCAAAAAACAACCATTTCACTTGAGG
>Ga0256847_1000741_pt1 | contig 19179 bp, 11 predicted proteins | sample TeddybearmetaG_FD_189099 | JGI IMG/M metagenome (GOLD analysis project Ga0256847, IMG submission 189099) | Hydrothermal vent microbial communities from East Pacific Rise, Pacific Ocean - Teddybear | ecosystem: Environmental > Aquatic > Marine > Hydrothermal vents | place: Pacific Ocean: East... | reverse complement strand
ATGTTTCATCCATAACTGCCAGGCTTCGTTGGATATACCTTCTATAATTCGTTGGCCGAGTTCGCCAGGAACCGGAGCAAAGGCCATTGGTTCGCCTTCTTTTTGCAGTTTTTGACAAAAAACCATATTCACTTCTCTTCGATTTCTAGATGTTGATACAAAAATTTCTTTATTGGGGTTGGCAGTGCTAACTGCGAGACTTCTGAGACATTATGCCATGTGAGGGCAATATTATCTTCAACTCTCTGTGAGCTGCTTTGGGTTTTATTACCAGACACTACTGCCGCCTCTAGATGATAATGACTAAAGGTGTGCTTAAATTTTCCTATCAGCTTCGATTGCTTTATCTGATTCGAATTTTCACTTGTCGCAATAATTTCCGGAAGACTCCATAAACCGCCCCAAATACCGGATGGCGGTCTTTTCTCTAACTGAATTTGAGCTTGAGAATTTCGACTAAGGATCATTATCGCCTGCTTGGTGGGAATGATTTTTTTTGGTTTCTTATGGGGAAATTCTTTGGTTTTATTCTGAATATTTGCCCGACAAATTTTACTTAACGGACAAAGATTACATTGGGGAGAAGAGCGACTACATAAGCCCGCTCCTAAATCCATCATGGCTTGATTAAAATCATCTGTTCTTTGTTTGGGTGTGTATTTTCTTGATAAAGTCCACAGCTCTTTACTTACCGCTGATTTCCCATACCAGCCTTTCACCAAAAAAACTCGCGCTAATACACGTTTAACATTTCCGTCTAATATCGCCTCTGGTATTCCGTAGGCTAATGAAAGAATGGCGCCTGCGGTTGATTCGCCTATGCCCGGCAGGGCAATCATCCGTTGCATGGTTTTGGGAAACTGACCTTGAAACTCTGAAACTACTTGCTGTGCACAGCAGTGGAGGTTCCTTGCTCTAGAGTAATAACCGAGACCCTCCCAAAGCTTTAATACCTTATCAACGTTTGCGGACGCCAAGCTTTCAACATTAGGAAACTCACTAATAAATCGTAAATAATAGGGGATCACCGTTTTAACTTGGGTCTGCTGAAGCATAATTTCAGAAACCCAAACGGAATAAGCGGTTTTATCAATTTGCCAAGGAAGATCTTTACGACCATGCAGGTCATAGAATTTGAGTATTTTAGTGGAGAAGGATTTGGCGGAAATCAAAAGAAAAATTCTTTTCTAAACTTAAATAATATCGTAATAATAAGGAATAAATATTGATAAAGTGATCCACATTAGAATAACCAAAGGGATCCCTATGCGCATAAAATCGGAGAAATGATAACCGCCTGCATTCATCACCAAAAGATTCGTTTTGTAAGCCATGGGAGTCGCATAACTAAAGTTAGCACCAAACAATACCGCAATTACAAACGGTTCAGGCGCTAGTCCCAGTTGTGCGGCCACACTAATGGCTATTGGTGTTCCAATGACTGCGGCGGCGTTGTTAGAAACAATATTGGTTAGTATGGCAAGTAACAGCATTAAACCGCTCAGAATAAAAGCAGGATGCCAACCAGAGGTTGAATACAAAAACACTTCTGCCAAATAGTCTGCGCCGCCGGTTTTTAGTAACGCTTCACCTAACGCTAAACTAGCTACAACAATTAAAATCACTTGAGTGCTTAGAGCACGGCCCGCATCTATCCAATTTAAACATCCGGTTACAAGCAACAATAAGACCCCGACGAGCGCACTTATAGCGATTGGTAAAATACCAAACGCAGCCACGCCCACTATTCCTAACATGATTGCTAATGCGATGGGCGCTTTAGTGGTATGGGGTAGATCGGTGGTGGCATCTAAAATCAAGAAGTCGCCTTTCATTTTCATTTGGGATATTTTATCTCTGGCACCTTGCACCAATAATATATCGCCAACATGTAGCGATAAATTACCTAACTTTTTAAATAAATCGATTTCTTTCCCTTCTCGATGCAGCGCTACGGCTACTAATGAATATTGGTCAACAAATCTAATATTCTTTAACGTTGAACCAGCCAAGGGTGAGCCAGGTGCGATAATAACTTCAACCAGCTGTTGATCGTCTGCGGTCAAAGGATGCTCATCATCCACTTGTTGTTTACCAACAAATAATTTAGCGCCTAATATTTTCTCATAATCCTTAAGGTTATCTGCGGTATCCGAAACGCGAACTTTATCACCGGCTTTTAAGATCACATCAGGCATAGGTAAAATTCGTATGTCCGATTTTGAACCAGTTCGTTGAATTCGCTCGACCTTCAATAGCCCATCGGAGTGTTCAATGACTTCGGCTAAAGTTTTTCCGATGGCATAGCCATCGTCATCAATGGTGAGGTGCGCGGTGAAGATTCGCGCTGCCTCGTTGTCGAGAGCTGTTTGTCTATCGGGCAGCATTTTTGGCGCCACTAACCACAGATAAACAATCGCGACACTTCCGGCAACTAATGCAGGAACGGCAAAATCGAATAATCCCATTCTTTCCATGCCTTGTTCTGCGGCTACCGCAACTACTAATAAATTAGTTGACGTGCCGACGGTGGTAGACATTCCACCAACTAAGGTGGCAAATCCCATTGGCATTAAAAGACCTGATGAGGAAGTTTTGGTGCGCACGGCGACGCTGATTAAAATAGGTAACATTAACACCACGATTGGGGTGTTGTTCATAAAAGCGGATAAAATCCCGGAGACTACTAAGGTAACCAACAAGGAAAAGGTTGGACTAATTCGCCAAAGCTTTCCCAACATTCGCCCAACCGGTTCCAAAGCGCCAGTTCTAACTAATCCCTGTCCGGCAATCATTAATGCACAAACGGCGATCAATGCTTCGTGGCCAAAGCCGAAAAAGAAATCAATAGATTCTAAATGTCTTCCGCTACTAGTGGTAAAGGGTATTAGTTCGAAACCAACCGCCAACAGGATCAGAACACCTAGACAACTAGACTCAAGCCGGATGTCTTCACGCCTAAACAGATATAGCGCCACACCGGTCAGAAGAAGCACCGCTAAAGCGTGGTAATTAGGTATCGAAGGAAACATCTATGTCTTCTTATAAATTATTAAGTTCGACCTCATGCACAAACGGGATAGGGTTGCGCAGAGGAGTTCTTAGTCATTATTAACGTTTTAATCTAGTTAATTTGCCATCTGATATAGTTGCTCAAAGTTAAAACTATCATTTTTGTCGAAATGGTCAATAGATTATTTCGTTAAAAACGCTAATTGATGAGATATTCGAGATGCCTAATGGCGTTGCTATTGATATAATTCGCGGTCTTCAACCCGATTAGAATTGAATAACAAAAATGCAACAAATAAGGCGAAGGATCCGAAGTTTTGTCAAACGGGAGGGTAGAATGACGCTCGGACAAAGCCAAGCGTTTGAGTTCATGATGCCCATTTATGGCTTTGAGTATCAACCTAGCCTGCTAAATCTTATTGAAATGTTTGGAAATAACCAGCCGGTTACTTTAGAAATAGGGTTTGGCATGGGCTCATCCCTCGTGGAGCAAGCAGCCGCTAATCCTGATAGAAACTATATTGGTATAGAGGTTCATCGGCCAGGGGTTGGCGCGCTGCTGCTTAAAATGCAAGAACGGCAGTTGAGTAATATTCGAGTGATCTCCTATGACGCCATTGATGTGCTTAGTAATATGATCCCCGATCATTCAATTGAGCTATTGCAGCTATTTTTTCCTGATCCATGGCATAAAAGACGCCACCATAAGAGGAGAATTGTTAATCCGGAGTTTCTAAGTTTGCTACATAAAAAAGTAACAACAGACGGACACCTTCACTTTGCTACCGATTGGCAAGATTATGCTAAATATATGTTAAAGGTTTTGCAAACGGAAAACGGATGGCATAACTGCTCGTCCAGTGATGATTATATTCCACGTCCGGAGAACCGGCCGTTGACGAAATTTGAGAAAAGAGGCGAAAAATTGGGACATGGTGTTTGGGATCTTATGTTTCAGCGAGAGGCGCTTTGAGTCTAGTCAGTATCTACTATCTATCGACAAGGGGTCGCCTAAAAGAGCCTACTCTTGGTGACCGACCTACAAATTCAAGAAATATAGAGAATTAACACGGGTATATAACTAGAATATATTAGTAAAAGCTAAATTAGCTGTGCAATATATAACCAGTTAAGGTAAATAGATTGCGCGTGTGCTCTGCTTCTGAGAAAATACGCGCCGTTCGAAAGTAGGAATTAAGGTATTTTTGCCATAATTGGCAAGTATCACGCGTATGTTTGCTATATGGGTAAATAGACCAAATAGCGTAAGAGTCACAGGAGTATTTATGTCTTCACGATTTCAACTAGCCAACGCTATTCGCGCGCTTAGTATGGATGCTGTTCAAAAAGCTAATTCAGGTCATCCGGGCGCGCCAATGGGCATGGCTGATATAGCACAAGTTGTTTGGGGCGATCACCTTAAACACAATCCAAATAATCCAGAATGGTCAAATCGTGATCGATTTGTGCTTTCTAATGGCCATGGCTCAATGCTGATATATTCTCTGCTTCACCTTTCCGGTTATGGGCTGAGTATTGACGACCTTAAAAACTTCCGGCAGCTCCACTCAAAAACTCCGGGCCATCCTGAGTATGGATACACGCCAGGCGTTGAAACTACCACTGGTCCTTTGGGTCAAGGCTTGGCAAACGCCGTGGGAATGACGATTGCAGAAAAAACACTAGCCGCTCAGTTTAATCGACCAGGATATGCGGTGGTGGATCATCAAACCTTTACTTTTGTTGGCGATGGATGCTTGATGGAAGGAATTTCCCATGAAGTTTGTTCATTAGCTGGAACTTTAGGACTGGGTAAACTAACTGTATTTTATGACGATAACAATATTTCTATTGATGGAGAGGTTGAAGGTTGGTTTACTGATGATACCGTTGCTCGATTTAGAGCCTACGGATGGCATGTGGTAGCCGATGTCGACGGACATGATCCTGAGGCAATAGAAAAAGCCATTCAAGAAGCTAAAACTAACACCGACAAGCCGAGTTTAATTTGTTGCAAGACTACCATTGGATTTGGCTCACCCAACAAAGGTGGTAAAGAATCCTGTCATGGTGCTCCACTCGGTGATGATGAAATCGCGTTAGTCCGGGAGAAGCTAAATTGGCCACATGCCCCATTTGAAATTCCCGATGATATTTCTAAAGATTGGGATGCGCGCGATAAAGGCCAGAAACTAGAAAGTGAATGGAATGAGTTATTCGTTGCCTACACTGAAGCACATCCAGAACTAGCAGTGGAGCTAACCCGCCGAATTAATGGTCGTCTAAGCCAGGATTTTGCAGAGACTACAAAAACTTATATTCAAGAAGTGCAAGCAGCTAAAACCAGTGTTGCCACCCGAAAAGCCTCGCAAAATGCTATTCAAGCCTATGCCGGTTCAGTGCCAGAATTTATCGGCGGCTCAGCCGACTTAGCCGGATCTAACTTAACTAAATGGAATGAATCCAAGGTTATAGATGCCAAAGATTCGAGCGGCAACTATATCAACTATGGTGTTCGTGAATTTGGCATGTGCGCGATTATGAATGGTATTCAACTACACGGCGGCTTTTTACCCTTCGGCGGCACCTTCTTTATGTTTATGGAATACGCTCGCAATGCGATCCGAATGGCGGCGTTGATGAAGCAACAAGTGATCTATGTATTTACTCATGATTCCATCGGACTCGGGGAAGATGGTCCAACCCATCAACCGGTTGAGCAGTTAGCGTCAATGCGAAGCACGCCCAACGTAACCAACTGGCGGCCTTGTGATGCTACTGAGACAGCAGTCGCATGGAAAAACGCTATTGAGAATAAAAGCGGTCCAACGGCGTTAATCCTTACCCGGCAAGGTTTGCCAATTCAAGAACGTAATGCAGAACAGCTTAACCTGATAGAGAAGGGTGCTTATGTACTAATTGATTGTGAAGGTGACGCCGAGCTGACCATAATCTCGACCGGCTCTGAGATTGAACTAGCGGTTCAAGCGGCGGCTGAATTGAAAGACAAAAAAGTTAGAGTTGTCTCCATGCCTTGTTGTGAATTGTTTGACCAGCAAGATTCGGAGTACAAAAATCAGGTATTAGGTTCTACTGGCCAACGTATGGCGATTGAAGCGGCAACCGGCGATCTATGGTACAAGTATGTAGGTCTGGAAGGCGAGGTTATTTGTATGAATAGTTTTGGCGAGTCTGCCCCTGCGGATCAGTTATTTAAAGAGTTTGGCTTTACTGTTGAAAATGTTGTTAAAAAGGCACGGAACTTACTCAAGTAATTAAAAGCGCCCTCTCCCCAACCCTCTCCCTGAGAGAGGGGGCATAATTTCTCTTCGATCGAAAAGGAAGAGTTTGGGAGAACTCAAAATACAAATTAGGAATAGAGTCTTATGACAGTCAAAGTAGCGATAAATGGCTACGGCCGAATCGGCCGAATGGTTTTACGCGCAATATACGAGTATAACCGCGAAGATGAAATAATAATTGTAGCCATCAACTCGTCTTATCCTATTGCCACTAACATCCATTTGACCAAATACGATTCTACCCACGGTCGTTTTGCTGAAGAAGTGACCGGTGATGATAATAATATGTACGTTAACGGCGATAAGATCGCGATGTTGTCCGATCGCGATCCTGCCAAATTAAAATGGAGCGACTATGATGTTGACATCGTTCTGGAGTGTACCGGCGCATTTAAAGATCGAGAAAGCTGCTCGAAACATTTTGTCGGTGGCGCCAAAAAAGTACTTATTTCTGCACCAGGCGCGAGCGACATAGATGCAACGATTGTTTATGGTGTTAATGATGATGAAATCAAACCTGAACATACTATTGTTTCCAACGCTTCTTGTACGACTAATTGTTTAGCACCAATCGCGAAAATTTTGCATGAAAAAATAGGTATTCGAAAGGGTTTAATCAACACGATTCATGCCTATACCAATGACCAAATGTTAATCGATAATCAACATCATGATTTACATCGTTCTCGTGGCGCTGCAACGTCTATTATTCCAACAAAAACGGGTGCGGCAAAAGCAGTAGGATTAGTTATTCCTTCCTTGATGGGGAGAATGCATGGTTTTGCACTTAGAGTCCCAACGGCCAATGTTTCGATTGTTGATTTAACCTTTGATGCTGAAAGACATACCACGGTTGAAGAAGTTAATCAGATTGTCAAAGATGCTGCCGATGGAGTTGTTGTTCAGTACAACGAAGAACCACTGGTTTCTATCGATTTCAACCACTCGCCGGCGTCTTCAACTTTTGACGCTACACAAACAAGAGTTCATGACGACTTAGTAAAAGTTTTGGTTTGGTATGATAATGAGTGGGGATTTAGCTGTCGAATGATTGATGTTGCTCTAGCCATGATGAACGCTGAGTAATCTGAAACATCACTTAAGAATTGTTTTGTACTTAAACGTGTATGCCATTAAGCACAGTTCATTGTGAGAAGCGTAGCAACGTGGCAATCTCTTAATGTAGGAGCAGATGCGAACAGGTTGCCGTCCTATGCTCGCAATGACAGGATATTTAGCAATATTGATTAGGAACTTACCAATGTCCATCATTAGAATGTCAGATTTAGATTTAGATAATAAGCGAGTTTTAATTCGAGAAGATCTAAACGTGCCTATTAAAGACGGAAAAATCACCTCGGACGTTCGTATTCAAGCTGCTTTACCCACTATTAAACTAGCGCTAGAAAAAGGCGCAAAAGTGATGCTAATGTCTCATCTTGGTCGTCCTACTGAAGGAGAGATTACTGAGAAGGACTCTCTCGCGGTAATTGCTAATCACCTTCACGCCCTACTTGGTGTCCCGGTCTCTTTATCTAGCAACTATTTAAACGGAGTTGACGCAAAACAGGATGAAGTCATACTGTTTGAAAACGTCCGTTGTAACAAAGGCGAAAAAGCGAATGATGCTGAGCTAAGCAAAGCCTATGCAAACCTTTGTGACGTGTTTGTGATGGATGCTTTTGGTACAGCGCACCGGGCACAGGCATCGACTCATGGAGTGGCAAAATATGCACCAATAGCTTGCGCCGGCCCTTTATTGACCGGTGAATTAGATGCGCTTGGAAAAGCTCTTGATAATCCAGCCCGACCCATGGTGGCGATTGTCGGCGGCGCAAAAGTATCGACCAAACTTACCGTATTAGAATCCTTGTCCGGTATAGTCGATCAATTAATTGTTGGTGGTGGTATTGCTAATACATTTATTGCTTCTGAAGGACATCAAGTCGGTAAATCACTGGTAGAAATGGACTTGGTGGATAACGCCAAAAAGCTCAGCCAAGCAGCTATTGATAACAATGGTGAAATACCTAAAACAACCGACGTGTTGGTTGGTAAAGAATTTTCAGAAACAACGCCGGCGGTGTTAAAAAAGGTAGAAGACGTTTTAGCTGATGATATGATTTTTGACATAGGCCCACAAACAGCGGATTATCTTTGTAATATTATTGCCAACGCCGGTACTATTGTATGGAATGGTCCGGTGGGCGTGTTTGAATTTGAACAATTTTCAAAAGGCACCGAGAAAATTGCCAAAGCAATTGCAAAAAGTAATGCCTTTTCAATCGCTGGCGGCGGAGATACTTTAGCGGCCGTGGATCTCTTTGGAATTAAAGATCAAATATCTTATATATCAACTGGTGGTGGAGCATTTTTAGAATTTTTAGAAGGTAAAAAATTACCTGCGGTAGAAATACTCGAGCAACGAGCAGCGAATAATTAGGAAAGAATGTAACAAAGGACTAAAAGAAAAAGACATTACACCACAGAGGCACAGAAAAAAAATATGTTTTAACTCTGTGTTCTCTGTGGTAAATTTTTTAATCTTCAAATGGAGAAATCAACATGGCTCTAATTTCAATGCGACAGCTGCTTGACCATGCTGCGGAATATCAATACGGTGTGCCTGCTTTTAATGTAAATAATATGGAGCAAGTGCGAGCCATTATGGAAGCAGCAGATCAAACCGACAGCCCGGTAATTTTACAAGGCTCAGCGGGCGCCAGAAAATATGCTGGCGCGCCTTTTTTGCGTCATCTTATTCTAGCCGCGACCGAAGAGTTTCCGCATATTCCCGTGGTTATGCATCAAGATCATGGCATGACCCCGGCGATTTGCCAGCGCGCTATCCAAATGGGATTTTCATCTGTGATGATGGATGGCTCATTGCTGGAAGATGGCAAGACACCTGCTAGCTATGAATACAATGTCGATGTGACAAAAACGACTGTAGATATGGCACACGCATGTGGTGTTTCCGTTGAAGGCGAATTGGGTTGCCTTGGATCACTCGAAACCGGTGAAGCCGGCGAAGAAGATGGCGTTGGTGCGGAAGGTATTTTGACTATGGATCAAATGTTAACTGATCCAGAAGAAGCAGCTGACTTCGTAAACAAAACTCAAGTAGACGCACTAGCCATTGCCATAGGAACCTCTCACGGAGCTTACAAATTTAGTAGACCACCAACTGGTGATATTTTAGCGATAGATAGAATTAGAGAAATCAATGCTCGTATACCTAATACCCATCTAGTTATGCATGGTTCGTCTTCTGTTCCGCAGGAGTGGCTAAAAATTATCAACGAATTTGGCGGTGAAATTCCTGAAACCTATGGTGTACCAGTAGAAGAAATTTGTGAAGGAATTAAGCACGGTGTTCGAAAAATCAATATTGATACTGATCTTCGCCTGGCATCTACAGGTGCAATTCGCCGTCACTTAGCGCAAGCGACCTCAAATTTTGATCCAAGAAAATTCTTGCAAGCGTCAACCGATGCAATGAAAGATATTTGTCTTGCACGATATGAAGCATTTGGAACCGCGGGGAATGCGAGTAAAATTAAACCTCAATCGCTAGAAGTTATGTTTGAACGTTATGCCAGTGGTGAGTTGAAAGCAATAACTAGCTAAGTTTCCAAATCTCTTTACTTCGCCTTGAGACAGGAATTTAGATGGTATTCGAAGCAGGTCTGATTTAGTACTAGTTAGATGTTTCAACCTTTTTTTTGAAGGATATTTAGCAAACCTATTTATTTGAGCGGGTTTACGAATCCTTCCCACATAATCATATGGAATAGATTGTGAAAATAATAACAATAATAATTTCAGGTTTATTCTTAAGTCTGATCGGTTGCTCTTCAAATCAAGTTAATAAACACCAAAATGCTACTGCAGGGAATTCCAATGAATCCAACAATATCTCTTCTGTTATAGCAGCAGAAAATATAACGGCGTTCGAAAATGCCGATCCCAAGACCGTCATAGTTCCTTACATCGCCTTATTGGCTAAATTGGATGTTATCGATGACGCAGAAATATGTTTACCAAAACATATTCAAACTTACAACGCCCTATACGAATTGAATCAAAGTAGTTTGGTCGCGATGACCATGCTAATCGCCTGTGATGTAGAAAACGAAAAAAAATTACGAAATATCCAAGAACTTTACCTGGCTACGATGGAACTTTTGCTAAAGAAAAATAATGGCTCTAGCAAGGATAAAGCAGTTCCCATAAGAGAATTCAGTGAAGTAGAAATTATCCTAGCGACCGGAGAGTATAGGATAATAGATTACGAAATTATCGAAGAGAACAATCATTTTTACTATCGTGTACATGCCATTGATGAACGTACCGGTGATTTCGAATACCATTATTACAATAATTTTCCGTTTCTTAAAAAAACATACTTAACCATTAAATCTTTCACAAGTGATGCTGCGCTCAGCAAGTTTATTCTTTCGAGCTTTCTAAAAATAAGTAATCCCGCTGCGATAAATTATATTACAACTCAATTTCTAGGCGCTGGGGAGTACGAAAAAATTATAGAATATATTAGCGATTCAAAAGCACTTACTCCAATCTCAAGATTAAATTTGGCAAGATCATATCTATACACTAGTCAAGATAATAAGTTAGATAGTCTTTTAGATGATTTGGTTGCGCAAAACGACGATGGTGATATTAATGCAGGGATCTTCCTTGTTGAGCTATTAGAACGACTTAATGGTGGAAAGGCATCGCAAAAAAATATTCAGCTATTATTAGATGATGTTGACCAGCGAACCTTCGTAGGCAATGGTTCGTTTCTTCTAGCTAAGGCTAATTACAGCTATGGCGATCTTGATAATTTTGAAAAATGGAGCGACGTTTCGTTAGAAAATAATTCTGAAGTTACCTATTCAAAACTTATAGAGTTTTTAAAAAGACGAAAAGACCGTAACGCGCTTATCACACTTTTTAGAAAACAACACAAGAAAAACAATCTGCAGGCAACTTTTGATCTCGCTAGTGCCTATCACTACGGGCAGGGTGTTATTGTTGACCATAAAGTAGAAAACGAGTTATATACAATCTCATCGGAACAAGGGCATGTCGACTCTATGTATAACTTGGCAAACAACTTTGAGAACGCTAAGTTCGTGAAACAAGATATAGATAAAGCTCTTTATTGGTTTAAGAAGGCTGGAACTGCGAAGTCTCTTAATCAAGTAGGTTATATTTATTACGAAGGGGCTGGCGGAATCGATGTTGATTATTCCGAAGCTATGAAATGGTTTCTAAAAGCTAGTGATTTAGGAAACGTTTTTAGCACATCGAATATTGGCTTGTTTTATCAATATGGTAAAGGGGTTGAAATCGATTACGCAAAAGCTATTGATTTTTATAAAGCAGGAATAACTGATAAATATTTAGTTACGTATAAAAGGCTAGGTGATATTTATCAATATAGTTTAGGGGAAAAATATTACGATGAGGCTGAATATTGGTACGAAAAAGGCGCTATTGCTGGTGATTTGGATGCGTATGAACGGCTAGGTGACTTATATCAATTTCAAGAGGGGTTTACTGACTTACAAAAGGCTGCACATTGGTACAAGTTGGGTGCAAACAAGGGTCATGTGAGATCTCAGTATGAATATGCCATGATTTATGCAAAAAAACTTAACAATCGCGCATTATCGAATACTTGGTTTGACGAAGTTTATAACTCGTCTGACGGTCAATCTATAAATTGGATAGCGGACAGTTATTCTAGTGGGCAAAAATATCTTAACGTCAATCTAAACAAAGCCATTAAATTCTATAAGAAGGCAAGCGAGCTAGGGAATTCAGACGCACAGATTAACCTGGGATACCACTATGAAAAAGGAAATGGAGTAGGAAAAAATCTCGATGAAGCCAGAGCTCTTTATGAACAGGCGTCAAATCAAGATAATGCGCAAGCCATCAATAACCTTGCATTATTTTACAAATTTGGTAAAGGAGGATTGAAAACTAGTCTCAAAAAATCATTTGAACTTTTTCTGAAAGCGGCATCCTTAGGTAATGACTATGCACAGAATAATTTAGGAAAAATGTATTACAAAGGAGTATACGTAGACAAAGATTATAGCGAGGCTCTTGCTTGGTTTGAAAAAGCCGCGAATCAGAATTTTAAACACTCTTATTTCTATCTTGGTTACCTATACGTGTTCGGAGATATAGAAAAACAAGATTTTAAGAAAGGGCGTGACTATCTTGAAAAGGCACTTGCTATAGGCAGCGCATCCGCTGCGGACAATCTTGGCGTGATGTATAGTAAGGGGTTGAGTGTTAAGCCAAACCCAAAAACAGCTGCCAATTATTTTCTGGCTGCGGCAAAATTAAGAGAGAATGAAGAGCCTTATGCCTATGCGGCGAACGTGTTTCTTTTCGGTTACTGGGGAGTAGAAATTAATTTTGATATGGCAAGAAAATATTTTAAGAAAGGTCTCAAGAATGGTTCGGCGATGGCAATGAATAATCTGGGTGAAATGTATCGTCTAGGTCAGGGCGTGACTATCGACTACCTCAAAGCAATTAGTCTGTACAAAAAAGCCATAGAAAAAGAAGACGAAGTCGCTATGTTCAATATGTCTGAATTCTATCGCGACGGTCTTGGTGTAAAAAAGAATGCAAATAAAGAATTCGAATGGATGGAACGTTCTGCCAATTCTGGTTTTCTTCCCGCGTACGTAGATTTAAGTAGGATGTATAAGAATGCTACAGGTACCAACAAAGATATAATAAAATCTATAGAATGGTTGAAAAAAGGGGTCGAAGAAGAGCTATCCTCAGCGATCTATGAAATGTCGCGTCGCCTTTATACTGGTGATGAGATAAGCCAGAATATTGAAGAAGCTAAAAAGTTAATGCAAGTAGCGGCGGATGCTGGTGACGAGAAAGCTCTTGAAGCCATTGAATCGAATTTTAAGGACATGGAATAATATGAAAAATGTGCTAGTAATTGGTCTGTTTTTGTTTCTACAACACAGCATCGGTCTTGCAGACAAAATTGAACAACAAGGTTTTGAATACTCCTTTGCAGATAAAGGAAGGTGGGTGGTGGATATTCAACCTGCACTTAACAAGGACACAAAAAATGGTACTAACGTAAGCTGGTTATTGGCAGACAGTCAATTACTTATGAAAAAAGATAAGGTTTCGTATTTTAGCCATTATGCAATTACTGTTAATTCTGAGAGCGGTCTATCTGAAGTTTCAGAATTTTCAATTTATTTTCAGCCGGATTTTCAAACACTCGATATCAACTTCGTTAAGCGTCATCGTAACGGCAAAGTTGAAGACGTGACAAAGCTCGCTGACATTCGATTATTACAGCGAGAAGAAAGTTACTCTAGCGGAATATACGACGGAGGTGTGACCGCAATACTATTACTTGAAGATGTTCAAGTGGGTGATACGGTAGAGTATGCCTATACCATAAATGGACGCAATCCCATTTTTGGTCAGGAATATTTCGCCGGTTTTTCTACTACTTGGTCCATTCCTGTCGGCCGAACTTATATTAAATATATAACCGATAAGCCTGTTTTTCATCAAGTAGTACGAGATGAAGAGAAAAAACTAAAATCAACTAATCAAAATGGTGAATACCACTATAGTTGGGACCAATCTAATTCCGAAGTGATTTACGACGAAGGGGATTATCCTCATTGGTATAGCCCTTACGGGGTGTTACGTTTTTCACAATATGAAAGTTGGAAAGGCGTTGTCGACTGGGCGGTTGAGCTCTATAAAAAACAACCGATCAAAAACCCAGAACTTTTGGCGTTGGCAAAAAAATGGTCAAATGAAAGTGATAGCAAAAAAGAGTATGCGGAAAGTGTGATCAAGTATGCACAAAATAATATTCGTTATTTTGGAATAGAGATAGGAGAAAATAGCCATCTTCCCTATGACCCGGATACTGTATTTGAGCGTAAATTTGGTGATTGCAAAGACAAAGCAACTCTAATTAACTCACTACTTGCCATGGAAGATATAACCGCTTATCCGGCGTTGGTATCGAGTAGAACGGGTAGAGCAATAAAAGATCGTATTCCTCATCCTGGCGCATTTGATCATGTTATATCCACTTTTAATATAGATGGGACTGATTATTGGATTGATGGAACGCGTCAATTTCAATTTGGTTCACTTGAGAATATCGGTGTTAGCGATTTTCAACAGGCATTAGTTATTCGCCCAGGAAATAAGTCACTAACATTTATCAACCGGCAAGCAAAAATTGATGAAATCACTATTGATGAAGTTATCACCTCAAAAAACTATCAAGATCCAGTGTCTCTCAAGGTTAAATTCAAATATAAATATTCGCAGGCGGAAAGCACTCGAAGAAGTATTGAGACAGATGGTCTTAGCAATTTCTCTAAGGGGTATAAGAACTACTACGCTAAGCAATACCCACAAATTAAGTTGCAAGGAAATGTCCGAGTTGAGGATGATGTACGCAATAATCAATTAGATATTTATGCTGAATTTACCATCCCTGAGTTTTGGAAATTAAATAAAAGTAAATACGCGGTGGCTATGTATGGAGATCTTATTAGCTCTTATATCGAAAAACCTACTGTTGCTGATAGAACTATGCCACTAGCAAACTATATCCCTATGAAATTAAAACATACAGTGGAGATAAATTATGGCCATAAATTGGGTTGGGAATTAGATGATAAAGACTTAACTATCGCCACCGAAGCGTTAAAGTATCATCGAGTGATAGAGCCTGGAAAACAAGGCATTAAAATATCTCACACTTTTGATATTCTAAAGGATTCCATTGCTACTGAGGACGTCAAAGAACATATTGGAAAGACGAACGATATTAGAGAGGCAATTTATTATTCGGTCAGCATCCCCCAGCAAGGCGTAGTTCTAAATAAAAGTGATAGCCTGAAAAACTCAATTAGAGAATTGCTCAAGCGTAATCGGTAGTTTTTTCGTGCTACTGGAGCTGCGAATCATTAAGCGAAACCAGCAATAATATACTTGCAAATACAACATAAATATTGTAATTGCAACGTATTAATCCTATAATTAAACCATAGTAATTTGATTTTGGTTTAATATGAACAGCGCTTCGGTCGCCGATATCCCTCGACAGAAAGACGATTCCGCGTCAAATGTAGCCTCATCGGCTGATTTCGATTGGAAGAAAATCGCTTACTTTATGCTGCTTTCAAGGGCAATGGACGATATTGAAGAGCGGGAATTAGTGCCTGCTAAGCTGGTATTTAACCAATTTTCTGCTCGCGGGCACGACCTGGCTCAAATTCTCTTGGGTTCGATGTTAACCCATCCCCATGACGGAGCGACTGGTTACTATCGCTCTAGGCCCTTTGTTCTATCACTTGGGCTCGATATTGAAGACGCCGTAGCTGCACCTATGGCTAAATCTGGTGGTTATAGCGATGGGCGTGATATCGGCGTTGTTTGCAACTATCCTAATGTCCAAAGAACGGGTGCTATGCTACTACCAATGTGCGGCGGCGTTGGCGCTCAGTACACGCCTATTTCTGGTTGGACTCAGTCAATTGTCTATAACCGCGACCAATTAAAGGACGAAAGCTATCGAGGCGCTATTGGGCTTTCTATGGGTGGTGATTCCTCCATGTCCACCAGCGGCTTTTGGTCAGCGCTAAATATATCTACCACTAACAACTTGCCTCATCTTTTTTATATTGAAGATAATGGATACGGTATTTCTGTTCCCCAAGAAGTGCAAACTCCCGGCGGTGATCAGGTTGCCAACTTAGCTTCATATAAGAATCTAAAAATTATTGATGGTGACGGAACCGATCCTGTTAAAACTTCTGTTCTTATTAAAGAGGCGGTCGAATACGTTAGAGCCGGACACGGAACTTGTCTGTTGCGGCTAAAAGTTCCACGCTTATGTGGTCATACTTTTCAAGATACACAAACCTACAAACCTGCAGCTATGGTAGAGCAGGAAAAAGTGAATGATCCCTTGCCTAAATTACAAGAGTTCTTGAAGGATTCCGATACTATCAGTGAATCCGATTGGTTGTTGTTGGAATCAAAGGCCTTTGATGATGTAAAGAATGCGGTTAAAAAAGCCAAGCAAAGACCAGACCCAGACGCAACACGAATAACCAAGTACGTGTTCTCCGAAAAAGATAAATTCGATAATCCAGAAATTCAATTGCGTGGCGGTCTTTACGCAGATGACTATCAATTTCCAGAAGTAAGTGAAGTTGCTACTCCTGCCGGACCTCGATTGAATATGCTCACAGCCATTCGTAATGTGCTTGATTACGAATTATCAATCAATCCAAAAGTACTTGTTTTCGGCGAAGACGTCGGTCCTAAAGGTGGCGTACATGCAGCAACATTAGGGTTGAATGAGCGCTTTGGTGATCACCGCGTTTTTGATACTAGCCTATCGGAAGAAGGCATCATAGGTCGCTCGGTCGGCATGGCATTGTCAGGTTTAATGCCGGTACCCGAAATACAGTTTAGAAAATATGCAGAACCTGCGGCAGAACAATTAAGTGATACCGGCATTATGCGATGGCGTACTAATAATCAATTTGCAGCACCAATGGTGGTGAGAATACCTGGCGGCTTTGCTGGTCGCGGTGATCCATGGCACTCAATGTGTGATGAAGTTGAATGGGCGCATAAAATCGGTTGGCAGGTTGCTATGCCGTCCAATGCGGAAGACGCTGTAGGACTGTTGAGGTTTGCACTACGTGATAATAATCCAACCATTTTTTTTGAGCACAGATTCTTGCTTGATCACCGTTGGGCAAGAAGACCTTATCCGGGTGATGATTACGTTATTCCGTTTGGTAGGGGCAAAGTTTTAACCACAGGTCATAAACTGACTGTGGTTACGTGGGGAGCAATGGTTGAACGATGTGAATCTGCAGCGCTTGATATTGCCAATGGCGTAGAGGTGATCGACTTAAGAACTATTCAGCCGTGGGATAGAGAATTGGTTTTAGAGTCAGTTAAGAAAACCGGTCGATGCTTAATTGTCCATGAAGATAATTTGACCGCGGGATTCGGCGCGGAAATAGCGGCCGTTTTAGCTAAAGACGCTTTCTTTGATCTAGACGCACCGATTGAACGAGTCACCATGCCAGACACTCCAAATCCACACAATATTCATTTGATGAATGCTACTGTGCCGACTGAAGAAAGAATAAAGACGGCAATGATAGAGTTGTTAGCCATATAAAAACAGAGATGATGATGACAAACGCAATAGATATTTCACTATCAGCAGAGCAACTCGAAGGAACAGAAGCGACATTTTCTTGTTGGTTGGTGGAAGAAGGAGCAGTGGTTAAAGAAGGGCAGCCTATCGCAGAATTAGAAACCGATAAAGTGGCTATCGAAATTTGTGCAGAGCGCTCTGGTTCAATTCAATCGTTATTAGTGAAACAGGGAGACAAGGTTGAGACGGAACAAAAATTAGGTAGCATAATTGTTGGAGGAAAAGGCGATGCTAATCAAAAAAAATCGCAAATGAAGTCGCATACCAAATTGCCAACAAATTCCAAATTGTCCGATGCCGCTAGTCAGCCCAATGAAGCTCCTGAGAAATTGGAACAAGAGAATGAGTCTGTCACTCTACAACTAAGTCCCGCAGTTAGGCGCTTAATAAAAGAGAATGATTTAGATGTTAGTAACATCAAAGGAACGGGTAATCGGGCGCGGGTAACGCGGGAAGATGTTTTAAAATATCTGGCTAATCCTTCTGCACAAAAGATAAATAAATCGACATCAATTGATTTGGCACTACAATCAAAAACAACCACCAATTCACCATTGGACGGCTCTCTTCCTACTGCAAGAGCCTTAGAGGGAGAACTGATACCGCATTCTAATATGCGAAAATCTATCGCAAGTCATATGGTGAGTAGTTTGTTAGAAATTTCTCCACACGTTACTAGTGTGTTTGAAATGGACATGAGCAATATCATTGAACATCGCAAATGGCATAAAAAAGAATTTATTGAACATCAAGTTAAGCTGACTTTCACCGCGTATTTTTTAGCGGCTATGGCAAAAACGGTTGCTAAAGTCCCACAAGTCAATGCAAAGTTCCACGAAGACGCATTAGAGCTCTTCAGCGACGTTAACATTGGCGTTGGTACGGCTTTAGGCGGTTCTGATGTGAAAGATTCAGGTTTAGTCGTCCCAGTTATACAACAAGTGCAAAACATGAACCTATTTCAAATCGCAAAGTCGCTCTCTATTCAAACGGAAAAAGCGCGTACTAATCAGCTTAAACCAAGCGACATGAAAAACGGTACTCTGACTATTTCTAACCATGGCGTCAGTGGTAGTTTATTCGCCACGCCGATTATTATTAATCAACCTCAAGTCGCTATTTTGGGCGTTGGTAAGTTAGAAAAGCGTGTGGTCGTTGAGGAGATAGACGGCGTTGATGAAATGGTTATTCGGCCAAAATGTTATGTATCGTTATCGATTGATCATAGAGCCTTAGATGCTCATCAAACTAATTTGTTTTTATCTGAGTTTGTGGAAGAAATTGAAAATTGGGGTAGTTAGCTCAAGCCTTAAAGAAAGAACTTGCTAAAGAATTGATTCGATAGGCTGCGCAGTTTCGAGCCCAACTCCTTTTTCGACCAATTTCTGAAAATCTTCCGCTAACCTTTCACTTTCAGACAAAACCGTTTGCCAGTATTTTATTCTCGTGTCAGTATCCAAATTAGCAAAATCATTTCGGTCGGATATTTTTCCGTATGGAAGCTTACTAATATGCGAAGCAGATGGGGTTACCAAAATAACATTATCAAAATTTTCTGCTTTTGCATGGCGATATTTT
>Ga0256847_1000740_pt1 | contig 19188 bp, 18 predicted proteins | sample TeddybearmetaG_FD_189099 | JGI IMG/M metagenome (GOLD analysis project Ga0256847, IMG submission 189099) | Hydrothermal vent microbial communities from East Pacific Rise, Pacific Ocean - Teddybear | ecosystem: Environmental > Aquatic > Marine > Hydrothermal vents | place: Pacific Ocean: East... | reverse complement strand
CTTTTCTGGGCGATATCGCGGTCAGTATTGGGGTTGCCGGGCGCGATGCCGCAGCCAAAGCGATCCCACTGGATCAGCACCTGTCACATCTGCTGATCCATGCTTATCTTCATTTAATTGGACATGATCACATTGATGCCACAGAGGCAGAAGAAATGGAGTCTCTGGAGATCGCAGCGCTTGCGTCTCTGGGGTGGCCTGATCCATATAAGTAGCAGGCCGATTCGGGCTTTTAAGAAGGATCGCAAGAAGCGATATGGCAGAGCGTAATAACGGCTTTCTAGGCCTGTTCAAACGCGGCGAGGACGTTCCCGCCGATACTGGTTCTGATGGACCCGAGGCGCTTAGCCCGAAGGAAATGCGCTTGCGCATTGCCGAGTTTGAAACTGCACGGGTTGATGATGTGATGATCCCCGGCGCGGAGATTGTCGCGGTCGAGCTGTCGATCGGATTTGAAGAGCTGATTCAGCTGTTTGCCAGCGAAGCCCATTCGCGGTTACCAATCTACCGGGACACGCTGGATGACCCGGTCGGCATGGTCCACATCAAGGATGTTGTCGCCGAGATTGCGCGCCGCAATGGTGAGGACGAGGTGAGCGGTGATCAGCCCCCGCTCACCCGCTTGAAACGCGATATCCTGTTCGTGCCTGCCAGTATGCGGCTAACTGATCTGCTGGTGAAAATGCAAACCACGCGTATTCATATGGCACTGGTGGTTGACGAGTATGGCGGCACAGATGGACTGGTCTGTCTTGAAGACCTGGTCGAGGAAATTGTCGGCGAGATTGAAGACGAGCATGACGAAGAGGTGGCCATGCTGGTGCGCCGAGGCCGTATGGCATGGGAAGTTGATGCCCGAATGGAAACCGAGGATTTCTGCGAAGAGACAGAGTGGAATCTCGACATGGAAGAACACGAAGTTGATACGCTTGGCGGTGTGGCCTTTGCGCTGGCTGGACGGATACCCGTGCGGGGTGAAGTTTTGCCGCATCCCGGTGGCTATGAAATCGAAATACTGGAGGCGGACGCCCGGCGAATTCATCGCTTGATTGTGCGCAAATCGACATCGGAGACGCCAGAATGAGCGAACCATCAATCAGCCATGGTTTGAGCGTGTTTACCGCCATCCACGAGGCCGTTGCGCGCGTGCGCGGACTTACGGCAATGCTGTTTGCAGCCCTGCTTGGCGCGTTTTGTGCGCTCGGCTTTGCGCCGTTCCATCTCTCGCCAACTCTGGTCATCGCCTTTACCGGGCTGATTTGGATGCTCGACGGTGCCCGCGGGCAAGTACGCTGGGGCCGGGCGATGTTTGCACGCGGCTGGGCCTTTGGCTTCGGCTTCTTTTTAGCCAGCATGTACTGGACCGCGCTGCCCTTTCTGGTCGAGCCGGAAAAGCATGCCATCTTTCTCTGGATGCCATTGATCGCCTTGCCCGGCGGCATGGCCTTGATTTGGGGTGCCGCCTGCGCCCTGGCTGGGGCTTTTTGGTCGTCCTCGCCGTCGCGCGTGTTTATGTTTGCGGTGTTCATGGGCGGCGCTGAGCTGATCCGCGGCACATTATTTGGCGGCTTTCCGTGGAATCTGGCCGGCACCACATGGGCGCCCGGCGGCGCGCTGTCACAGGCGGCCTCTCTGGGCGGGGTCTATTGGCTGACACTGGTGACCTTGTTCATTGCGGGTGCGCCTGCAGCTTTGGTGGATACACGTGAAACGCGCGGTGTAATTTCCCGCGCTTTGCCTTCTATCATGGCGGTTGCGATCGTTGCATTCGGCTGGGCATGGGGTTCACAGCGCCTTGCTGCAGATACGGTGATGACCGAGCGTACAGTGACCTTGATGGATGCCGGCGTGCCACAAGCGGTTAAGTTCGATCAGGCCGGTGAGCCAGTTCTGATCCGCTATATAGAAATGATCCGCGATTTACCTAGCGAACCGAACGATATCGTCATCTGGCCGGAAGGCGCGTTGCCGTTTGACCTGTTGCAAAGCCCAGAGGCGCTGGACATTGTCGGTGCCTTCCTTGGTCGGCGCACCCTGATTGCAGGGTCGGCAAGGCAGGCAGCGGTCGAAAATGGCAGCGTCTATTATAATAGTCTGGCAATCTTCCGGGCCGGTGAAAATGGTCTCGGCCTGATCTCACTCTATGACAAACACCGCTTGGTGCCATTTGGCGAGCTACCCGCCACCAAGATCATACCGTTTGGTGAGGCGCTTGCGGGTATTTTACCGGAAGCGCTGTCGCGTTCCGCACGGCAAGGGTTTGAACCAGGGCTGCAGCCAATGGTGTTGTTGCCAGAGGAGTACTTGCCGCCACTGATCCCGCTGATCTGTTATGAGGGCCTGTTCCCGGAAATTGTCCGCAAAGCGACGCCGCAGCGCGAAAAGGCCGAGTGGATCGTGGTGATCTCGAATGACGCCTGGTTTGGCGGCGGATTGGGACCAGCCCAGCATTATGCTCAGAACCGCTACCGGGCGATTGAAAGCGGCCTACCGATGGCGCGGGTCGCAACCCGAGGCGCCACTGCAATGGTCGACGGTTATGGCCGCGAGGTTGCGCGCGGCAACCCGGCGCAAGGCGATCCTGTAGGCTGGCGCTCGTCAGTTGTGCGCACGGCGCTGCCCGCCGCTTTGCCACGAACACCGTATCAGCGCTTTGGCGAAATATTCTACTGGCTCACTCTGGTTCTATTTTCCGGGCTGGCCTTTGCAACGTGGCGACGCTAAGCAGTTACAATCGCAATGTTTTCAAGGGTGGAGTATGTCGGAGAGTAAATCCCCAAGCGGAATTGACCGGGTGGTCGGACAGAGACTCCGCTGGCGGCGGCGCGAGCTTAAACTGACCCAGGAACAACTTGGCGAAAAGCTTGGACTGACTTTCCAGCAAGTTCAGAAATACGAAAAAGGCGTCAACCGGATTTCGGCTGGACGCTTGTTTGAAGTGTCTGAAGTTTTGACCGTGCCGGTCAGCTATTTCTTCGAAGGGGTTGAAGAAATGCTCGGGACACGGCCGATGACTGTGCATGAAGACGAACATCCCCCGGCTCTGCCGCTGATTGATAGTGAGGCGATGGAATTGGTCACTGCATTTCAGAAAATCACCGATGCCGGCCTGCGCCGATCTTTGCTGGATACAATCCGCGCCGCCGGGGCATCGTTTGAAAAGGATGCAAGCACTTAGCCTTCTGTTGCTGCAAGGTAACAGTTGCGACTAGTGTGCGCCTGCAACAAAGGTCGGGGCTTGCTTTGCCGCACTGCGCAAGCAAGCTAGATAGCAATATTCTACTAATGTCTGCGGCAGGAGAACGCTTTGGCCGACATCAAAACAATCGGGATCGTTGGCGCCGGGCAAATGGGCAATGGCATCGCCCATGTCTGTGCCTTGGCGGGCTATGACATCCTCCTCAACGACCTGTCGCAAGACGCGCTGGATCACGGTATCGCGACGATTGAAAAGAACATGCTGCGACAAGTCGCGCGTGATCTGATCAGCGTTGATGAGATGAAAACCGCGCAAGCTCGCATTCAAACGGTCACTGATGTGGCCGCGTTTGACGGCATTGATCTGGCGATTGAAGCGGCCACCGAGAACCGCGAGATCAAAGAGAAAATCTTTGCTGGCCTGTGCAAAGTTGTGCCGAGCCATACCGTATTGGCGACCAATACATCGTCAATCTCTGTGACCCGGCTTGCCTCGACCACTGATCGCCCGGAAAGATTCATCGGCCTGCACTTCATGAACCCGGTGCCGCTGATGCAGCTAATGGAGATCATTCGCGGTCTCGCCACCGATCAGGCCACTTATGACGTTGCGATTGATCTGGCTAAGCGCCTTGGCAAGACCACGACCAATGCCGAGGATTATCCGGCTTTCATCGTCAACCGCATCCTGATCCCGATGATCAATGAAGCGGTCTACGCGCTATATGAGGGCGTCGGCACAGTTGAGAGCATCGATACCGCAATGAAGCTGGGCGCCAATCACCCAATGGGGCCGTTGACGCTGGCTGATTTCATCGGTCTCGATACCTGTCTGTCGATCATGCAGGTCCTGCACGATGGTCTGGCCGATACCAAATACCGGCCTTGTCCGCTGTTGGTGAAATATGTCGAAGCGGGCTGGGTCGGCCGCAAAGCCGGGCGCGGTTTCTACGATTATCGCGGTGATGAACCAGTGCCGACGCGCTAACTACGCCAGCGTAGCGTCACGGGCTTGATCGGGTTCTCGAACGGTTTGTCGCCGCCGCGCGAGGTCACCCATTCCTTCTTCAGGCGCTGATACCATTTGGCTTGGACGTCGATATCGTCAATCCACATCATCGCCTTCTGGTGCGCCATGCCAAGGTTTTGTAGATCGACCATGGTCGCGTCTTGACCCAAAAACTTACGCGCCATCGGCTTGGCGATTGGAATGGCGAGATTGAGCAATGGCGCGCCGGTCCACCAAGTGAACTGGGTCACCCGCGTTTTCTTCGGGCCTTCCGGCGTCAAACAGGTCAGGGTCAGCAGCCGCGCTTTGTCATTTGAGATGATCTCCCAGCGAAAGCCCGGCAATTGAAACCGGATCTCGGTTTCGACATCATCGCCGAACACCCATTTATACAGCTTCGAGTTTGAGCTTGGCCGGTGGCGATCAATCGCCCAGCCGCGATCGCTTGGAATGAACGGCTTTTCTTTCAATTTCAGACCGACTGAAGGCGGCCGCCACCACCATTGATTATGTACAAATGGCACATGCGCCGGGTCCATCAGACCGATCACGGCGTCATCCATATGCGCATTGAACACCATCTGGATGGTGAATTTCGGCTTGTCGGGCAGCGGCCCGAAGTCTGGCACCGGTACGTCGGGTACGCCGTCAAAGCGCGGATTGTCAGAGATAAACAGATACACCGCGCCATTCGCCTCATGCACCGGATAGCGCCGGATTTTGACCTTGTTCGGTTGATACGGACTGTCATCGGTCAGGCTCGGCATATGCTTGCACACCCCGTCCGTGCCGAAGCGCCAGCCATGATATGGGCATTGCAGTGTCGCTTCGCCATCGGTCTCAACCTGTTTCCCGGCGCTGAGCGGCACCAACCGATGCGGGCAAATGTCGCGCAGTGCAAATGCTTCGCCTGCCTCTGTGCGACCGACGACGATGGGTTGCCCCAAAATCATCTGACGGCTTTGCGTGCCCGGCTTCAGGTCGGCCGATGGCGCGGCCAGATACCAGCTATCGGTGAGCCAGCCTTCGGGTGTGATCCCGGTCTGCTTGTCGGTCGCAGTTTCGATAAGGGTCGTGGTGTCGGCCATGGGGTTCTATAGCCTATTCTTGATAGAAACGGGAATAGTCGCTGAACTCTGTATCGGCCAGCGCGTCAATAATCGCGGTTCGGGCAAGATCGAAATCTACAACCCGGCAGCAGGCTTCCAATACGTGTTCCCCCGTATTCACCCCGTCAGGCGCGCCGAGGCCGGTCCAGCCGAGCACTTCGGTCAGCGCATCTTCAAGCGCGGCATGCTTGTCATGGTCATCGCGCGTCCATGCTTCGCCGAGCTTATATTCCACGATCAGGCTCTGAAACGCGCTGTCCTCTAGCTCGGTAAACCCAAGTTCGCGCGCCGGGCCGAGGATCGTGTCAAACTGCGCTTCAAGGGGTTTCAGAAGCTTGATCCGCCGTGTCGCGGTGTCGCCGCGGGTCCCCAGCATCCCCCAATGTTCAACAATCTGGCGCGAGCGCTGGTCAACCCAAGCCTCGTGATAGGCCACCGGGCGGCCATCCTCGTCGCATTTGTACAGTTTGAACATTGATAGGGTTTCCCGGTGGGTGTGTTCAGAAAGATATAAGGCGCTGCAACGAAAGCCGCTAGGCGTGGTCTGCGACGCTAATTCATTGCCTTGAGCCGCGAGCCTAGCTATCGAATTAGTAAAAGAACGACCGGGAGCTGAAATAATGACAGATACAAGCGCTGCATCAAAGCCCAAGGGCTTTCTGGGGTGGGTTGAACGGACCGGCAATAAGCTGCCTGACCCGGTCTTTATCTTCTTCTATCTGATCATTGTTTTGATCGTAATTTCAGTGATTTGCGCCGCTGTCGGCCTGACGGCGCAGCACCCGACGCAGATCAACGCCGATGGCACACCGTCGATAGAGCGCGCGGTCAGTCTGCTATCGCCGGATAATATCCAACGCCTATGGGTCGATATGCCCAAAACATTCACCCATTTCCATCCACTTGGCTATGTTCTGGTTGTGATGCTGGGCGCAGGCGTAGCTGAGCGGTCTGGCCTATTTTCCAGCGCGATACGCGGCGCCGTACAGGGCGCGCCGACCTTTCTGCTGACCCCGCTCGTGGCGATTGTTGCGATGCTGTCAAACCATGCTGCCGATGCTGGTTATGTTGTGATGATCCCGCTTGCCGCGATCCTGTTTGCCTCCGCCGGGCGTCACCCGCTGGCTGGTATTGCCGCCGCTTTTGCCGGGGTTTCGGGTGGATTTTCAGCCAATATCGCCCCCGGCCAGCTCGACGCTTTGCTGTTTGGGATTACTGAAACCGCCTATGATGCCAGCAGTATTGATACTGGATGGACAATGAATATCGCCGGTAACTGGTATTTCATCGCGGCCCTGATGCTGATCTACCTGCCAGTGATCTGGTTCGTTACCGACAAGATTATCGAGCCGCGTTTGGGTAAATGGAAACCCGCCTCCGACAGCGATATGAAAAGCTATGGCGACGAGGCGCAGCCTCTGACAGCTGAGCAGAAGAAGGGCCTGCGCTATGCCGGGTTTGCCGTCTTAGGCGTCTGTGCGCTGTGGGTGTTCATGACGTTTGGTCCGGGAACGCCGCTTTGGCTGGATGGGCCGGGCACTGAGAATATGGAGTGGTATGAGAAGGCCGGACCGTTTTTCAAATCACTGGTCGCCGGTTTCCTTGTCTTATTCCTCGCTGCAGGTTGGGCTTACGGCACGGCAGCTAAAACGATCAATAATCACAGAGACCTCGTGAACATGATGGCCGAGGCGATGCGCGATATGGGTTATTACCTTGTTCTGGCCTTTGCTGCAGCGCATTTTGTGGCGATGTTCGGTTGGTCTAATCTTGGTCTGATCAGTGCCGTTCACGGCGCTGGTGCAATCCAGAATAGCGGCCTGCCGCTGCCGCTCGTCTTAGGCTTGATTGTCCTGTTCGCAGCTGTTTTGAACCTGTTTGTCGGGTCAGCCAGCGCCAAATGGGCCTTGCTTGCCCCGGTTCTGGTGCCGATGCTGATGCTGCTTGGGATCACCCCGGAAGGTGCTACGGCTGCCTACCGGGTTGGCGATGGTGCGACCAATATCATCACCCCGCTAATGGTCTATTTCCCGCTTATTCTTATCTTCGCCCAACGCTGGCAGAAGGATTTCGGGCTTGGCAGCCTGACCGCGATGATGATCCCATATTCGATCTGGTTGCTAATCACTGGCGTGATCTTGATGATGATCTGGATATTCTTGGGCCTCGACCTCGGGCCGGGTGCTCCGGTTAGCATGATGGTTCCCGGCGGCGGCGGATAATTAGAGTGCAGATAGATGGTTGCAACCGCTAGGCGCGCTCTGCAACCGTCGCTATATGCTCAGCTATGATAGCACGTGATAAAATCCGGAATTTCTCGATCATTGCCCATATTGATCATGGCAAGTCGACACTGGCGGATCGCCTGATCCAGCAGACCGGCACGCTGACCGAGCGCGAAATGTCGGATCAAGTGCTCGACTCGATGGATATCGAGAAAGAGCGCGGGATCACGATCAAGGCCCAAACGGTACGCCTCGACTATACCGCCAAGGATGGCGAGACCTATGCGCTCAACCTGATGGACACGCCCGGGCACGTTGATTTCTCCTACGAGGTCAGCCGTTGCCTTGCCGCCTGTGAGGGCTCGCTGCTGGTGGTTGATGCGTCGCAAGGCGTCGAGGCCCAGACCCTCGCCAATGTCTATCAAGCGCTTGATCAGGACCATGAAATCGTTCCGGTGCTCAACAAGATCGACTTGCCAGCCGCTGATGTCGAAGCGGTCAAAGCGCAGATTGAGGAGGTGATCGGTCTGGATGCCTCGGACGCGGTGGAAATTTCGGCCAAGACCGGGCTCGGCATCGAAGACGTGCTCGAAGCCATCGTCACGCGGCTGCCTGCCCCGCCCACTGGCGAGGTTGACAATCCGCTCAAGGCTTCTCTGGTCGATGCCTATTACGATCCATATCTCGGCGTCGTGGTTATCGTACGGGTGTTTGACGGTGTGCTGCGGCGCAAGCAGAAGATCACGATGATGAAAACCGATGCGACGTATGTGCTGGACAAGGTTGGCACGTTCCGGCCCAAGCCAACCGATGCAGACGAGCTTGGCCCCGGCGAAGTTGGTTTCTTCGTCGCCTCGATCAAGGAAGTATCTGATTGCTCAATCGGTGACACGATCACTGATGCCGACAACCCTGCGGCTGAGGCATTGCCGGGCTATAAGGAAGTTCAGCCGGTTGTGTTCTGCGGCCTGTTCCCGATGGATGCCGGCGACTTTGACGATCTGCGCGCCGCGATGAGCAAACTGCGCCTCAACGATGCCAGCTTCACGTGGGAAATGGAAACCAGCGCCGCGCTCGGCATGGGCTTTCGCTGCGGTTTCCTCGGCCTGCTGCATCTTGAGATCATTCAGGAACGCCTTAGCCGTGAGTTCGATCTTGATCTGATCGCAACGGCGCCGAGCGTGGTCTACGAAATGACCATGACCGACGGCACAGATATCGAACTGCACAATCCGGCCGACATGCCGGATGTCGTGAAAATTGCTGAAGTGCGCGAGCCGTGGATCGCGGCGACGATTTACACGCCGGATGAATATCTCGGCTCGATCCTGAAACTATGTCAGGATCGGCGCGGTGTTCAGACTGAGCTGTCTTATGTCGGCGACCGGGCGCTGGTGCAGTACGAGCTACCACTGAACGAAGTGGTGTTTGACTTCTATGACCGCCTGAAATCAATCTCACGCGGTTATGCCAGTTTTGACTATGAAATTATCGGCCACCGCGCCGAGGATTTGGTCAAGATGAACATCCTTGTGAATGACGAACCTGTCGACGCCCTCGCTATGCTGGTCCACCGCGAGCGCGCCGAGAATCGCGGTCGCCAGATGTGTGAGCGTCTGAAAGACCTGATCCCGCGCCAGATGTTCAAAATCCCGATCCAAGCCGCCATTGGTGGCCGCATCATTGCCCGCGAGACGATCTCGGCGCTGCGCAAGGATGTCACCGCGAAATGCTATGGCGGCGACGCAACGCGCAAGAAAAAGCTGCTGGAGAAGCAGAAAAAAGGCAAAAAGCGCATGCGCCAGTTCGGTAAGGTTGAGATACCGCAAGAAGCCTTCGTTGCGGCCCTGCGCATGGATGACGGCTAGACCGCCTACATCGCGCCGTCTGCGGCTTTGGCAGCGGTTTTCTCATATAGGCTACTTTGCCAGTCTTTGACCTTTCCGTCGAAGAGGTATCTCGGTGAGACGACTTCCGGGCCTTCGCCAACCGGCAATGGCGGGGTGAAATAACCGAGCGCGAAACTGCCCATCGCATAGCCGAGCAATTCCTGCAGCTCGGGTTCAAAATCCTTGGCGATGTGCGGCGGGCAGGACAGGTACTGGTTCTCTTCCTGCCGCAACCAAGCCAGCGAATAACCGATATTCAACCCCATTCGCTCTGTGTTCGAGACATTCGCGCCGCCGCCATGAATGACCGAACCGGAATAGATCAGGACCGAACCGGCTTTCATCTCGGCATACTCAATTTCAGTCTTGTCAGGGGTGCGTTTCGGGTCCCACAGATTGCTACAGGGCACGACCTGCGTTGCGCCATTCTCCTCGGTAAAGTCGGTCACTGCCCAGATCGTGTTGAATTGCGGTTCCAGATCGGCAGGAAGATAACCGCCCCAAGCGAGGCGATCACGGTGCAAGACCTGCCGCTTTTGACCCGGCCTGATCTGGATAAGCTGGGTCAGGTGCAGTTGGATCGTACCACAATAGGGTTCAAGAAACCCCCGCGCCGCTTCGAGAACAGGGCCATTCATCACCACTTGGCGGCAAGCGCCTGAGCGCGCCACAAGTGCCCCGGTGCGCGTCGTTTTATGTCCCGAAAATTCATCGCCTCCGGGCGCCGTGGCCTCAACATAAGGCATGATTTCGGATTTCAGCTGCGCCAGCTCTGCGGGGGAGATTACATCTTCAAGGATCAGCGCCCCGTCGGACTTCAGCACCGCAGAGATTGTCTCGGCCGAGGTGTCAGCCTTCAGATATTGCAATTTCGACATGGGCAAGCTCCTTCAGCTTGATGCTAAGCGACTGAGACGCTGACAGTCAATCAAGTGCCCGGTTCAGGATTACACCGCCCGCAACTTTATGCTAATCGCGCGTAGAGTTAAAATACGGAGAGACAGGTGATGGAATTTGGCCCGGCAACTTTTGGCGAACTAAACGCTGATGACTATGACGCGCTGCACGATCCCGGTACGACGGATGATTGTGTTAGCGCGATTGCCGACTTGGCCGGAAGCGGGAAACTGCTCGAACTGGCGATCGGAACAGGCCGGATTGCACTGCCACTGGCACAGCGCGGGCTGACCATCCACGGCATCGAAGGTTCGCCTGAGATGGTCGATAAATTGCGCGCGAAACCGGGCGGCGATGCGATACCGGTCTCCATCGGCGACTTTGCCGATGTTGATATCGATGGCGCGTTTGATTTCGTGTTTCTGGTCTTCAACACCTTGTTCAACCTGACCTCACAAGCAGCGCAAGTGCGCTGTTTCAAGAATGTCGCTGAGCGTTTGAACCCCGGCGGCGTCTTTCTGGTTGAGACTTATGTCCCGGACCCGGCTCGATTCATAAATGGCCAAAGTATGCGGGCCATGCATGTAGGGTTTAATACAGCTTGGATCGAAGCTGCAATACACGATCCAGTTGAGCAAGTGATCAACCACCAGCGCATTCGTATCACCAGCGACGGCATCAAATTGATCCCGTTACCGATGCGCTATGCGTGGCCAGCCGAGCTTGACCTGATGGCACAGCTCGCCGGACTAGAACTCAAACAGCGCTGGGGTAGCTGGACCCGTGCGCCGTTCACCGCGAACAGTAAAATGCATGTCTCGATCTACGCAAAACCCGCTCACTAACCCTTCCAGAAGCCGCTCGCTTCGAGCGCTAATCCGGCGGCGATGTCATCCGCGCCAACCCGGCGCAAGGCGGCAATCAAGACGGCGAGATCGGCGCTGGATAATTTATCCGGCGCGCCTTTGGTCTGGTTCAGCACCATCAGCGCAGTTTCGCCAATGGCGCCAGACCGCGCCGCTGACTGGATTGCGACCAGCGTAAACGGATCAATCCGCGGCGCGCTGCTTTTGTGGTTGATCAGAAAGGCGCGCGCATCTGTGGTCAACGACAGGCCGAACCCGGTCCACATGGTCAGGATGTTGGCGGTGTATTCTTTCTGGGCGCTCGACTTTGCCGCCTCCAATAGGCGCGCTTGGATCGCGCGTTGCGACGCGCCGGACTTCTCCCCGCCAGAGATCAGATCAAGCGCTTCAAGCACGGCAATATTGAACGGATCCGGGGGCGCAATGCCTTCAAAATCACTCGCAGCAAGCCAGCTACGCGCCAGCGCGCCGTCGCCAGCCGCGAGTGCCGCGCGGGCAAACCGCAAGGCATAAGGCGCGGTTTCACGCACGCGAGGCAGGCTTCTGAGGTCGCTCAGGAATAGCCGCGCTGTGCCGCTATACCGCGTCATGTCGCTGGTTTTGACGGTCGCCAGAACACTGTCCAGACGTTGCGCTTTGTCGAGGACTGTTGCGGCGGGATCAAGCATGGTTTTCAACGCCTGCTCAACACTGCTGGACGGGGTATGGTCTGGATCGCTTAGCCGTTCACTCAGGATTTGTCGGCGCGTCTCAGCTGAGATCAGATCGATCTCTGCGGCGATCTGCGCGAAACGGGCCCGCAGCTGCGGCGGAACATGTGGGCGGCTCGCTGCTGCTGCTGCCAGATCTGGGCGCGACGCCGAAAGCGTCACCCGCGACGTGTCGAGATTGGCCTTTGATGACAGAGCGATATTCAACCCAGTATCAAACCGCGCATTGGGCGGATTGGGCACATCGCCGGAGGCGGCAAAGATCGCCTCGATAAACCATGGATCATTCAGGCCTTGCGCGCTGGCAAATTCCACCGCCAGTTCAGCCCCGGAATAATTCTCCTGCAACACGGCGCAGACGGCGCGCAGCTTCAGCCAGTAAGTCCCTTCCGGCACCGGGCCAGACAGGCGACCACAGGCAGAGGCCTCATTGCCGCTGGCCATGTCGAGATCAACCGAGATGGTCTCAGCGTCGAGACCGCGAGCGCTTTGTTTCAAGCGCGGGGCAAGCGCGGCGGCGGCCTTGGCTTCGCCAAGCTCCAGCATCAGCCGGGCGCGTTCGGCGAGTAGAGCCTCGGCGCGGTTCCCGGTCGGCTTGCGCGTTGGCGATAGCACAACTCGGCGCAGCAAAGTCCGCTCTGCAGGAGTCAGATTGCTGGTCTTGGTCGCTTTTAGCAGGGTTAGAAGTGTCTTGTCGTCAGAGCCGGACCAGAGATTGGTTGGAAACTCGGTTTCGCCGGTCTCAAGGTAACGCGCGCCCCAGGCATCGAGGTCGCCCATGCCCTCGCTGGCAACTTGGGCGCTCGCTGGCAAAGCAATAGCCGCCAGCAGAGCAATACATATCGCCTTAAAAGACATGCTCGATCTCCATCCGGATCTCACCATCTGCGGGCTTATCCTTGTCGAGAGAGCTGCCTAGCCACCAAAGTGTGCCGACAATAGCAACAACCAGGACAAGAAGAATGATCAACCATTTGCGCATTTGAAAGGTCTTTCCTGTTACGATAGCCATGCTCCGTCATTGCCGGAACCGCTCTGTCTGTATAGGACAGGATTCATTGACCCGAAAAGACCATGGCTGAAGAACACCGTTCTATTGTTAAACCCGACATAAATGAGGCGCCTTGGGCGACGCGTACAATTGCGCTTGTCGGCCTGATGGGCGCTGGCAAGTCGACGGTTGGACGCAGATTGGCTGAGAAGCTTGGGCGTCCGTTCTTTGACAGCGACGATGAGATCGAAAAAGCCGCGGGATTATCCGTAGCTGATATTTTTTCGATTCACGGCGAAACCGAGTTCCGGCGCGTTGAGTACAGAGTCTTGGAGCGGCTATTGTCTGGACCGCCGCACGTACTGGCCACTGGCGGCGGGGCCTATTTGAAAGAGGAAACCCGCGCGATGATGCGCCAGCACGCCGTGACGATCTGGCTGAACGCCGATCTGGAAACGCTGTGGAAGCGGGTCTCGCGGCGCGGGCACCGGCCATTGCTGCGGCAAGCTAATCCGCGGGCGGTGCTGTCAGACCTGTTTGAGACACGCAAGCCGATCTATGAAAAAGCCGACCTGATCGTGGCGAGTGTTGAAGGCCCGCATAGCCGCACAGTGCAGGCGATTATCAAAGCTCTAGCAGATTGGGCTCCTGAAGCTGATGCCTGAACACCCTGACCCGACAATCGTCCGCGTCGACCTCGGTTCGCGCAGCTATGATATCGTTATTGGCGAGAACCTGTTGGCGCAGATTGGCGAGCGGCTGACCCCGCTTGTGAAGCGCCCGCGTGTCTTTGTGCTGTCGGATGAGACGGTGTGGGCGCTGCACGGCGACGCTTTGGAAGCCGGGTTGCGAGCGAGTAGCTTGCCGGCCTCTGTGATGACCGTTGCAGCAGGCGAGCCTACAAAAAACTGGGACCAGCTTGGCCAGGTTGTGAATTGGCTGCTGGATGCCGGGGCTGATCGCGACGACGTATTGTTGGCGTTCGGCGGCGGTGTTGTCGGCGATCTGACCGGACTGGCGGCGTCTTTGATGAAGCGCGGCATGAGTCTTGTGCAAGTGCCAACAACGCTACTGGCGCAAGTCGACAGCTCGGTTGGCGGTAAGACGGCGGTCAACACGGCGCATGGCAAAAACCTGATCGGGGCCTTCTATCAGCCGCAGCTGGTGCTTGCCGATACCGCTCTGCTCAAGACCTTACCCGAGCGCGAACGCCGCGCTGGCTATGCAGAAGTTGTCAAATACGGCCTGATCGATGACGCTGACTTTCTCGACTGGCTGGATAAGAACGGCGCTGCTGTCTTGCGCTTGAAACCGGATGCGATTGCGCATGCCGTTGCCGTATCGTGCCGGGCAAAAGCGCGGATCGTTGCAGAGGACGAATGTGAAAACGGCGTTCGGGCCTTGCTGAATCTCGGCCATACATTTGGCCATACACTTGAGGCGGCGACGGGATATGGCTCTGATTTGTTGCATGGTGAAGCCGTGGCAGCAGGCATGGCATTGGCGCTGCGCTATTCCGTTCGCCTTGGCCTGATGCAAGGTCAGGACGCTGAACGCGCCTGCCGCATTTTGAGCGCGGGCGGTCTTGAAACCAATCTCGCACACCTTGCGGGCGGACCTTATGTTGCTGGCGATCTCGCCGACGCAATGATGCAGGACAAAAAGGCGCGCGGCGGACAGGTGCCGCTGATTTTGGCATGTGGTCTTGGCAAAGCCTTTATCTACTCGGACGCTGATCTGTCTGATGTATCGAAATTTCTTGAGCAGGAGTTGAACAGAAGCTGATGATTATCGGCACATTTATCGCAATTCTCATTTTGCTGAGCCTATCGGGATTTTTCTCGGGGTCTGAAACAGCGCTGACGGCAGCTAGCCGATCGCGAATGCACCAATTGGAAAAGGACGGCGACAAACGCGCTGGACTGGTCAATCGCCTGATCGCGGACCGCGAACGGTTGCTCGGATCGATCCTGCTCGGCAATAATCTCGTCAATATTCTGGCTTCGGCTTTGGCGACCAATTTATTCATCACGCTGATCCCCGGACCGGGGGGCGTCGTGGCGGCAACGGCGATGATGACGGTTCTGGTTCTGGTGTTTGCCGAAGTCTTGCCCAAGACATATGCAATCACTCGCCCGGATAATATGGCGATGTCGGTGGCTCGGCCGGTGAGCTGGTTGGTCGCTGCAGCAAGCTGGATTGTTTATGGCATCCAAATGGTGGTAAATGCGACGCTGCGCTTGCTCGGGGTTAAACCCGTAGAAGACGTCACAGCTGAAGATGACATTCGTGGCACGATCGATCTACACCATTCTGAAGCAGGGCTGGATGCCAAGAACCGACATCGTCTTGTCGGCGCGCTCGACCTCAAAGACATGACTGTCGAAGAGGTGATGATCCACCGCAAGAACATCATCATGCTTGATGCTGAACAGTCGGCTGACAGCATCATTCGCAAAGCCATGGCGAGCCCACATACGCGCATCCCGCTGTATCGCGGTGATCAGGAAGAAATTGTCGGTATCTTGCACGTCAAAGATTTGCTGCGCGCCATCATGGGTCATGACGGTAAAACCGAAGGCCTGGACTTGGTTGAGATTAGCCGCGATCCTTGGTTCGTGCCCGAAACTACAAGGGTTGAAGATCAGCTCGATCAGTTCTTGAAAAAGCGCAGCCATTTCTCTCTGGTCGTGGATGAATATGGCGCGCTGCAGGGCTTGGTGACGCTGGAAGATATTCTGGAAGAAATTGTCGGCGACATTCGCGACGAACATGATGTCGTCGTGCAGGGCGTGCGCCCACAATCCGACGGCGCTGTGATGGTCGAAGGTTGGGTGACCATCCGTGATCTCAATCGCGCCACCGGCTGGGCATTGCCCGACGAAGAGGCGGTGACGATCGCTGGATTGGTCATTCATGAGGCGGCGGCGATTCCCGAACCCGGTCAGCGTTTTGCCTTTCATGGCTATCGCTTCGATATCGTTCGCAAGACGCGCAATCAGATCACCGGTCTGAAAGTGCAGCAGATCGAGGACGATGCCGACTAGCCCGCCAAGGCTGGTAAAATCAGACCTCCGCCTTGTTTGCGCCCTAAACAAGTTGTCATCTGAACAGACAGAGTGTGAGGGAGACGATAATGGGTGCGAGAACAAAACCGTGGATTGCAGCATTGGCCGCTGCGGGAATTATAGCTGGTTGCGCGACGACAGAAACGCCAGCTGAAGTTGGCGACGAAGTGATCGTGACCGGGTCGAGCGAAACAACCGATAGTGTTCCGCCTCCACCCCCACCTCCTTCCCCAGTGATGAGTGAAGGCGACATGGATGAGGTGATTGCTTCCGGTAGCGTATTGGGCGGCACCATAGCGACCTCGGCAAGGAAGGACCGGTCGATGAGCGATGTGGTGATTGCGCCGCGGCCTTATCCGATTCCAGAGCCGCGCCCCGACCAGCCAGAGCCGCAAGCCGGCATGCTGACGGCAGGCGACTATGATGATGTGCTCAATCCGGCGCTGTACAAGACCTATCTCGACAAGAGCCTGCAAGGCGATCTGTCGGGCAAGGATCTACCCTATGTCGATGCTGATCAGCGGATTGCGATCAAGGTGGTTGATCGCTTGGGCAAGCCAATGCCTCTGGCGAAAATTTCTCTGCAAAGCGCTGATGGTTCGCCGATGTTTCCGCTTCGCACAGGAGCAGATGGCACGGCGTATCTATACCCAAATTATGATGCACTCAGCGATGGTATGACGGTCAGCGTCACGGTCGATGGCGCGCAGACTTTGCGGCAAACCCTGTCGGCTCAGCGCTTGAAGGACGGCGGCGAACTGACTTTCGACATGAGCAAGGACGCGGCTCAGATCCAGCAACTTGATCTTCTGCTGACCTTGGATGCGACAGGCTCGATGAGCGATGAGATGCGCTATCTGCAAGTTGAACTGGTGACTATTCTGGACCGATTGAAGAGCGGTAATCCAAACCTCGATATTCGCGCCGGGTTCATTGTCTACCGAGATAATGGCGACGATTATGTGGTGAAACAGGTTCCGTTCACGGATGATCTGACCGCGTTCAAGGCCCGGCTATCGGAGCAATCTTCGCAAGGTGGCGGCGATTTTCCGGAAGCGATGCAGGATGCGATGAAGGCGGGACTGGACTTTGAGTGGCGCAAGGACGCGATCAAGGTCAACATGTTGGTGGCCGACGCGCCGCCGCACGACAAGGATATTTCAGCGACATGGGACAGCGCGCTGATCTCTCGCTCGCGCGGCATCCATATTCTTCCTCTCGCTGCTAGCGGCGTCGATGACACGGCCGAGTTTCTGATGCGCAGCATGGCGCAGCTGACAGGCGGTCGTTACATGTTCCTGACCGATGATAGCGGCATCGGTAATCCGCATGCTGAACCGACCGTGGACTGCTATGTCGTGACCCGCCTTGATGGGCTTGTTCTGCGAGTATTGAAAAGCCTGGTGACCGGCGTTCGGGTTGAACCTGAGGGTGACAATGTCATCCGCACGGTCGGCAATTATCGCGCTGGCGCATGCAAGATCGATGACGCGCAAGTTGGTTAAGTTGCACGCGGCACATAAAAGGCATTGATCAAACGCACGGTTTCAGGCAGCGTCCCCAGCGTCTACGGACATTAAGGGAGCAATTACATGAGTAAGCGTGACGATCTGATCATAAAGTATGCCGCCCACTTGAAAGACAAGTGCGGCGTCACTGCCGATATGGCCTTTCTCAAGAAGGTGACTATTGGCTGCGGTCCATCGATCTATAACCGGGATGCCTCCACGGTATCTGCCACCGACCCGAAAGAGTTGGCAACGGTCAAGAAGAACTTCCTGATCAAGAAACTGGGCCTGAAAGATGGCCCTAAACTCGATGAAGGCATCAATGCCGTCATGGAGCAGTACGGCAAGTCCACGCGCGCCAAGTACCGCGCTGTTGTATATTATCTGCTCGCTGTGCATTTCAGAAAGAAGAGCGCCTACAACTAAGGCATTCGACCCATCCATTTCTAAAAAGGCGGTGCTTTGGCGCCGCCTTTTTTATGGCCGTACATTGTGCGCATCCGTTTTATGGTTACCTGTTCTGGTCCTACTATTAACCAGACCGGTCAGACCGATGCGCAGTTTTGATGACATTCTGACACTGGCAGGCCAGCATCACGGCTCTGCAGAGCAAGTGCTCGAGCAAGCCCGGTCAGGTTATGAGGCGACTGATTTGTCCAGCATATCGGATGACCGCTATCTGTCGCAGATGACGCAAGCAGTGTTCAATGCCGGGTTCAACTGGACTGTCATTCGCAACAAGTGGCCGGGATTTGAAGCGGCGTTCCTGAACTTCGATCCGCACCGGGTCGGGTTCTTTTCTGACGAAGACATGGACCGGTTGCTCAGCGACACGCAGATTGTGCGCAATGGTCAGAAAATAAAGGCGACAATCGAGAATGCACGATTTGTCGCGGCGACATCCAAGCAGGCAGGCGGGTTCGGGAGGTTTCTGAAGGACTGGTCGTCTGATGATCAGGTCGGATTACTAGCCTACCTACATAAAGGTGGGTCGCGTCTGGGCGGCGCTACAGCCCAGTACTTCCTACGATTTTCTGGATATGATGCATGGCTTGCGTCGAAAGACGTTTGCGCTGCTTTGGCACGCGAGGGTGTACTCAATAAGCCAACTGCAACCAGTAAAAGTGCTCTGAACAAGCTCAATCAGGCGTTCAATACGCTACATGCCGAGAGCGGGCAGCCGCGATCTGTCATCTCGAAAGTTCTGGCTAAATCAGTGGGATAGGCAGAGCGTCGCCCACAGGCTAAGGCTCGGCGCATGAGTTTTGCAGCATCAGTCATCACACTCTATCCAGACGCCTTTCCTGGGCCACTTGGTGTGTCCATCTTGGAGCGCGCGCGCCGCGAAGGCGTGTGGTCATTGGATATGATTGAGCTCCGGGCCTTCGGGCTTGGCAAGCATCGGCAAGTTGACGAGACCCCAGCCGGGGGTGGTCCCGGGCTTGTATTACGGCCGGATGTGGCCGCCGCAGCGATTGATAGCGTGCCGCGTAAGGGACGCCCGCTAATCTATCCCAGCCCTCGCGGTGTGCCTTTCACGCAGGCGTTGGCGCAGGACTGGGCGGCGGGGCCGGGTGTTATCCTGTTCTGTGGCCGGTTTGAGGGGCTCGACGAGCGCGTAATTGAGGGCCGTGACATGGTAGAGGTCTCGCTTGGCGATTACGTGCTGGCGGGCGGTGAGATTGCCGCTATGGCGATGTTAGAGGCGACGTTGCGCC